>ERZ827168.3372-NODE-3372-length-16398-cov-2.863183_pt1 | contig 16398 bp, 21 predicted proteins | sample MGYA00519868_ERZ827168 | MGnify/ENA primary metagenome ERZ827168 (study PRJEB31778, sample SAMEA3449271) | human gut metagenome | biome: human gut; feature: human-associated habitat; material: faeces | place: United Kingdom | collected 2010/2012 ...
GAGCTGCACTTGTTATGTCATAATTTTCTAATTTTTCATCTACTTCTTTTATCAGTGTATTTAATTTTGAAATAATCCATTTATCCATTATATTAGTAATTTTAAAATCTTTATATTCCAATGGATTGAATTTATCTATTTGTGCATATAATACATAAAATGAATATACATTCCATAAAGTACTTAAAAATCCTCTTTGTGTTTCTTGCACATTATTTAATCCAAGTCTAGTTGGAAGCCAAGGTGCTGATACTGTATAAAAATGCCAACGTGTAGCATCTGCTCCAACTTGGTCTAATAAAAGCATTGGATCTACACCATTTCCTTTTGATTTAGACATTTTCTGTCCTTTTTCATCTAATACATGCCCTAACACTATACAATTTTCAAATGGTGTCTTGTCAAATATACATGTTGATATTGCAAGTAATGTATAAAACCATCCTCTTGTTTGATCAATTGCTTCTGAAATAAATTGTGCTGGAAAATGTTTTTCAAATTCTTCTTTATTTTCAAATGGATAATGCCATTGTGCAAAAGGCATTGAGCCTGAATCAAACCAAACATCTATTACTTCTTTAAATCTTGTCATTTGTTTTCCACATTGTGGACATTTCAAATGTACATTATCTATATATGGTTTATGTAATTCAATATTTTCTGGACAATCTATCGATTTTTCTTTTAGCTCTGCTATACTTCCTATACATTCTTGATGTCCACATTCACATTCCCATACTGGTAATGGAGTTCCCCAATATCTATCTCTTGAAATCCCCCAATCTATTACATTTTCTAGAAATTTTCCAAATCTTCCTGTTTTTATTGTTTCTGGATACCAATTTATTTTATCATTGTTTGCAACTAAATTATCTCTTAATTTTGTCATTGCAACAAACCAGCTATCTTTTGGATAATATAGAAGTGGTGTATCACATCTCCAACAATGTGGATATGAATGTAAATGTTTTTCTTTACTAAATAGCTTATTTCCTTGAGCTAACCATTTACAGATTTCTTCATTGCAATCTCTAACGAATTTTCCTGCCCAAGGTTTTACTTCTTCTACAAATTTTCCTGATTTATCTACTAAGTTTATAAATGTAATACCATTTTGCTTTGCAACTAGGCTATCATCTTCACCATATGCTGGTGCAATATGTACTATTCCTGTACCATCTGTAAGTGTTACATAATCACCATGTATCACTTCAAATGCTTTTCCGTTCAACTTCTCCAAATGGCATTAACCTTTCATATTTTATTCCTAATAAATCTGCACCTTCAAATATTTTTATAATTTCATATGGTGTTTTACCTAATACTGTTTCAACTAAATCTTTTGCTAATACATATTTTTCATAAACTGGTTCTTCTTCTGTTCCAATATTTGCTTTTATCATAGCATATTCATAAGATTTATTTACACAAAGTGCTAGGTTTGATGGTAACGTCCACGGTGTTGTTGTCCATGCTAAAATATAAGTATTTTCTTCTATGTTTTCATCTAATATTTTTTGTCCTGGTTTAACTTTAAATTTAGCAATACATGTCAAATCTTTTACATCTTTATATCCTTGTGCAACTTCATGTGAAGATAATGCTGTTCCACATCTTGGGCAATATGGCATTACTTTATATCCTTCATATAAAAGTCCTTTTTTCCACATTTGTGAAATTCCCCACCATATTGATTCAATATAGTTATTATGATATGTCACATATGGATTTTCCATATCAACCCAATATCCTACCTTATTTGTCATTTCTTTCCACATGTCTACATATCCAAATACACTATCTTTACATTGTTTAACAAATTTTTCTACACCATAATCCTCAATTTGTTCTTTTCCTGAAATACCAAGTTTCTTTTCAATTTCAAGTTCTACTGGAAGTCCTTGAGTATCCCATCCAGCTTTTCTATCAACATGGTAACCTTTCATAACTTTGTATCTTGGTATTATATCTTTCATAACCCTTGTTTCCACATGTCCAATATGTGGTTTTCCATTAGCTGTTGGAGGTCCATCATAAAACGTAAAATATCGTTTTCCATCATTCATAGCAAAATTCTTTTTTATAATATTTTTCTTTTCCCATCTTTTTGCAACTTCACGTTCCATTCCCACAAAGCCTTCTTTTAATTCTACTTTTTTGTACATAAAAATTCCTCCTTTTATTTTTAGTAATGGATATTTAAAAATAAAAAATCTCTTCGCCCTAATTTAATATTAGGACGAAAAGATCTTTAGCTTTCCGCGGTACCACCTAAGTTAGTAAATCTATATTTTATACAATCCACTCTCTTTTTTCCTTTAACGCAGGTTTTACGGCTAACTTACTTTTTATCTCTTTTCAGTTTAGCAACAAACTAAGGTGATAACAAATAATTTTCACTTGCCAATTCTCACCTACCTTGGCTCTCTTTTTAGCTAATTTATTATTTGTCGTGTCCTTGTTTTAGTTATTTTCATATTGTTATTATTATATCACTTTTTTTTGGTTTTGCAAGAGTTTTTTATGATTTATTCTGTTTATTATATATTATTTCTAAAAATATTATACTGTTACAAATCCATCATCACCTAATTGTTTCTTCCATTCTTCTAAATATCTAATTCTTACATCATAAAAATTTAATTTTATTCCATATGCCTTAAGTAACTGTCTAAACTCAGCATGTTCTATATCATTTACCATTTGAGCTGCATATATTTTATCAAACTTTACATCTATGTAGTCTTTCATCTCATCAAATCTATTACTTATACTCTTTTCCATTCTATCTAATACATCTAATATATCATTTCTGTCCTTTTTTCTTTCCTCTTCTAAACTTGTTATTCTCTTAACACCTTTTTTACTAATTTCTTCTAAACGGTTAATATTTGCTGTATTTTTATCAACTGCTATTTCTAACCTATTAATATTTTCAGTATTTCTATCAACAGCTACTTCTAGCCTATTGATATTTTTAGTATTCTTATCAACAGCTACTTCTAATCTATTGATATTTTTAGTGTTCTTATCAACTGCTGCTTCTAATATTGTTAGCCTATTATTGTTTTCTTTTCTAAACTCTCTAAGCTCTTCTAATACTGTTTTAATGTTAACACTTTCTTCCATTATCTTCACCTCCTATCTATTTAAAAGTAAAACTAAGTTGTAAATATTAGCTCCTATATTATAGTAAACATTTAACCATATATTATAGTTAATTGTCAATAAAAAAATCAAAAAAAATAGAAAAATTTTTTATAAAAAACTTTCTATTTTTTATTAATCAATATTTATCTACTTATCACATTATTTTACAAGTCTTTTTGTTTCTTTTGCAATCATTAATTCTTCATTTGTTGGTATAACATAAATTTTTACTTTTGATGTAGGTTTAGAAACTAATTTTTCTTCTCCTCTCATATTATTAAGATTTTCATCAATCTCTACTCCCATAAACTCCAATTGTTGACAAATACCTTTCCTTATATTAATTTGATTTTCTCCAACTCCACCTGTAAAAACAATACTATCTATACCATTCATTGCAACTGCATATTTTGCAATATAACTTGCAACTGTATATTTAAAATTGTTCATTGCAATTTTTGCTCTTTCATCTCCATCATTTGCAGCTTGTTCAATAACCCTAAAATCTGGTGCTAATCCTGAAATTCCTGATACTCCAGATTGTTTATTCAATATATCTTCCATTTCTTTTGCTGAAATATTTTCTTTTTTCATAATATAAGTTAACACAGAAGGATCTATATCTCCACTTCTAGTTACCATTGGAATACCACCAAGTGGTGTCAATCCCATACTAGTATCAATAGATTTTCCTCCATTTACTGCACATATACTTGAACCTTGACCCAAATGGCAAGTTACGATTTTTAAATCTTCAATTGGTTTATTTTCTATTTCTGCAAGTCTTTGAGATACATACATATGAGATGTACCATGGAATCCATATTTCCTTATACTATATTGTTTGTAGTAATTATAAGGAATTGGATATATAAATTTGTCTTTTTGCATAGTTTGATGAAAAGCTGTATCAAATACTCCAACCATTTTTTTATTTGGCATTACTTCCATACAAGCTTTAATTCCTAATATACAAGCTGGATTATGTAATGGTGCCAAATCACTATATTCCTCTAAAACTTTTATAACTTCTTCATTAATTATAACAGATTCAGATATTTTTTCTCCACCATGCACTAAACGATGTCCTATACTATGTATTTGTTCTAAATTATCTATAACTTTATATTCTGGATTTGTAAGTTGTTCTAATGCGAACTTAATTGCCTCTTTGTGATTATAGGCTGCTTTTTCTATTTTTATTTTTCTTCCATGTACTTTATGTGTAATAAAAGCTTCTTCTTCTCCTATTCTTTCATATTTTCCAGAAGCTAACACTTCCTCATTTTCCATATTTATTAATTGGTATTTTAATGATGAACTACCACAATTTAAAACTAATATTTTCATTTTATTCTTCCTTTCTGAAATAGTGGGGACACCACTTTTTCATTTCATTTTTTTAATATTTTTTATCATTTCTTGTCGTTTTTAAATTTGTTTTGCAACTTCTCTTGCAATCATTAATTCTTCATTTGTTGGTATTACATATACTTCTACTTTTGAATCTGGGGTTGATATTTTTCCTTCAATTCCCTTCTTGGCTTGATTGATTTCTTTATCCAATTTCACACCAAATAGTTCTAATTTATCACAAATTGCCTGTCTAGAGTCTTGACCTTTTTCCCCAACGCCAGCAGTAAATGTAATAACATCTACTCCATTCATAGCTACCATACATTGTGTTATATAATTTGCTACTGTATCATGAAATATATCCAATGCTAACTTAGCATGATACCCTCCAGCTGCTGCTTCTACTTCTATATCTCTAAAATCAACTGATACTCTAGAAATACCATATACTCCCGATTTTTTATTTAAAATATCACTCATTTCATTTGGTTTTAAATTTTCCTTTTGCATAATATATGTAACCACAGATGGATCCAAATCTCCACTTCTAGTTCCCATAACAATTCCGTCCTAATGGAGTTAATCCCATACTAGTTTCCACTGATTTTCCATTTTTTATCGCACAAATACTTGCTCCTTGTCCTAAATGACAATTTATTATTTTTAAGTCTTCTATATTCCTATTAAGAAGTTTAGCTACTCTTTGAGATACAAATTGATGTGACGTTCCATGGAATCCATATTTTCTTATTCCATATTTTTCATAATAACTATATGGTATAGGATAAATATATCTTTCTTTAGGTAACGTTTGATGAAATGCTGTATCAAATACTGCTACCATTTTCATATTTGGTACAATTTTTTTGCATGCCTCTATTCCAAGAATAGCTGCAGGATTATGTAATGGCGCCAAATCACTACATTCTTTTATTTGTTTTATTACCTCATCTGTAATTACAACTGAATTTGAAAACTTTTCTCCTCCATGTACAACACGGTGTCCAATTCCACCTAATTCACTTAAATTTTTTATTACTCCATAATGGTCATTTGTAATTCTATCTAATACAAATTGTATAGCATCTTCATGATTTTTAACTTGTTGTTCAAATTTATGTTTTACTCCATTTACCTTATGTGTTAAAAAAGAATTTGCCTGTCCTATTCTTTCAAAATAACCTTTTACTAACATTTCTTCTGTTTCCATATCAATTACTTGATATTTTAGTGATGAACTTCCTGAATTTAAAACTAATACTTTCATTTTTGCTCCTTTCTAATTAAGTTTGTTTTTCTTGAGCCTGAACAGCAGTTATTGCCACTACTCCTGCTATATCCTTGCTACTACAACCTCTTGATAGGTCATTTACCGGTTTTGCAATTCCTTGGCAAAGTGGACCATATGCTTCTGCTTTTGCTAACCTTTGAACTAATTTATATCCAATATTTCCTGCATCTAAATTTGGAAATATCAATACATTTGCATTTCCTTTTAAAGGACTATTTGGTGCTTTTAGTTTTGATACTTCTGGTACAATTGCAGCATCTAATTGTAGTTCGCCATCTATTAATAATCCTTTTGATTTCTCCTTCGCTTTTTTAGTTGCAAGAATTACTTTGTCAGTTAATTCTGAATTAGCACTTCCATATGTAGAATAAGAAAGCATTGCAACCTTTGGTGTTTTTTCTACTAGTTGTTTAAAACTTTTACTAGATGCTATTGCAATTTCAGATAATACTTCAGCATCTGGATTTTCGTTTAATCCACTATCGCTAAATATAAATGTTCCCTTTTCTCCATATTGACAATTTGGTACTACCATTATAAAAAATGCAGATACAAGTTTAGTAGATGGTGCTGTTTTTAATATTTGCAAGGCTGGTCTTAATGTATCAGCTGTAGAATGTATAGCTCCTGAGACTAAACCATCTGCTATTGTATTTTCATCTTTTACCATTAACATCCCAAAATAAACTGGATCTTTTGCTAATTTTTTTGCTTGTTCTATTGTCATTCCTTTGTGTTTTCTTAATTCATATAACAAATTAGCATATTCGTCAAATTTCTCACAATTATTTGGATCTACTATGTTGGCTCTTGTAATATCTATATGATTTTCTTTTGCTTTTATTTCTATTTTTTCTTTGTTTCCTACTAATACTATTTCGCTATATCCTTCTTTTAGTACTTGCTCTGTTGCCTGTAAAGTTCTAATGTCTTCTGCTTCTGGAAGCACAATTGTCTTTATTTGTCTTTTTGCCCTTTCTTTTATATCTTCTATGAATGACATTATTTCCTCCTTACTAATAATTTTTTACATTATATAAATAAATTTAAAAAAGCACAAGATATTTTATTTAAATGTTTTATTTTATTAATTCTTTTATTTCTTCATCTTCTTGTAAATCACTTGAAATAAAGTGATATGCTTGCTTATTTTGTTTAACAGCAATTAAGGCTAGTTCCTTATTAGCTCTTAGTTCCTCAGATGCATATTTAATAATAATACCTTTATTTTGTACAGCTAATTTTACAATTTCCATATCTGCTCTTAATTCTTGAGATGCAAAATATAAAGCTTGTCCATAGTTTTTACAACATTCCATTATTATTGTTCTATCTTCTCTTAATTTTTCAGATGCATAACATATTGTCCATGGGGCCCCTTTTATTCCTTTCATTACTACTTCTTTGTTATCTTTTAATTCTTCACTTGCAAATTCTAATGCCTCTGCATCCTGTTCTAATGCTTTAAGAACTACTTCTTTATCATTTTGTAACTCTTTAGATGCTAGTTCTAAAAACTTTCCATTTTCTGATACTGCTTTTAAGATAAACTCTTTATTATCTTTGTTTTTAATTACTTCTTTTTCGTCCATTATCTATCCCTTCTATATTTTTAAATATAAAATCTAAAATATGCCACTTTACTTTAATCTTGCAATTAGTGCTTTTATTTTTATTCCTTGTTCAGAAAACATTTTTTCATGTTCTGTTTCTATATTTTCCTCAAAAATTGGTTTACCATGTAAATCATATGTTTTTTTGGTAATTTCAAATCCACTTTCTTCAAAATACAGTAAACTTGAATTAAATAAATCATCATCATCTGTTTTAAAATAAATTTCAGCATTATCATCTAAAAATTTCTTATATTTTTCTAATTGTTTCGTATGTGTTAGTCTTTTTTTTCTATGTTTTCCCTTTGGCCAAGGATTACAAAAATTGATATAGATTCTTTTTACTTTATCTTTTTTATCTAAAATTAAATCAATTCTTTCAATATCAAATCTAGTTAATATTATATTTTTTGGTTCTGCTTTTTCTAACTCATATGTTTTTTCCACATTTCTTTTTGCTAATCCCAACATCGCATCTACCAAATCAATTGCAATATAATTTATTTGTAGATTCTTTACTGCCAAATTAGAAATAAATTGACCTTTTCCACACCCTAATTCTAGCATTAATGGATTTTTTGAATTTTCAAAATGCTCATTCCATTTTCCTTTCCAGTTTTGTGGTTCATCTTCATAAAAATTGCTTGCCTCTAATTCTGGTCTTGCCCATTTTTTATATCTTATTCTCATTTATTTTCCCCCATAATCACTATTTCTTAAGGTGTATTGTATCAAATTTTGTTTTTTGGTTCAAGTGTATTTTTATGTATGTTTTTACTTTTTTTAAGATTTATTATATAATAGAAAAAATCAAAAAAGGATTTAATGTGTAATGGAATTAAAATACTATGTAGATAAAAATAATAAATACAAAAATATAAATGAAATATTATCATTGGAATTCAATCTTTCTTCCAAGTTACAATCAAAGCTAATAAGAAATGAAAAAATCTACAAAAACAATAATGTTGTTGATACTAGAAATGATATTTCAATTGGCGATACTATTTTAGTAGATTTAAATATGGAAGAAGATAATTCCAATATTGTTCCAACTAAAATGCAACTTAATATTATTTACGAAGACGACTGGTTTCTTGTTTTAGATAAACCTTCTGGAATTGCAGTTCACCCTTCTTATCTTCATTATGATACTTCATTATCCAATGGAGTTAAATATTATTTTGATTTAATTGGTCTAAAGAAAAAAATAAGGCCTGTAAATAGGCTTGATTTTAATACTTCTGGTGTGGTTATTTTTGCTAAATGTGAATACATTCAAGAAGAATTAAGTAAACAGATGAAAAAAGGTGTTTTTGAAAAATATTATCTAGCACTTGTTGAAGGCATTTTGCCTAATAAAAAAGGAACTATAAATCTTCCAATTGCAAGAAAAAAAGGAAGTATTATTGAAAGATGTATTGATAAAAATGGTCAAGATGCTATAACAAAATATACTGTAATTAAAGAATTTCAAGATTATAGTTTAATAAAATTAAAGTTAGAAACAGGAAGAACTCATCAAATAAGAATACATATGAAAGCTATTGATCATCCTATTTTAGGAGATACTTTATATAATAATCCTTCTTCTAAAATAAATAGACAAGCTTTACACAGTTATCAAATTAAATGCATACATCCTATAACTAATGGAAGTCTAATTTTCACTTCCAAATTAGCAAAAGATATGGAATCTTTAATTAAATAATCTTCCATATCTTTTAATTTATTTTAAAGCCTCTTCTATTTCTGATTTATCCCTTAAACCTACAAGTGTCTTTTCTACTTTTCCATCTTTTATTATAACAATTGTAGGGATACTCATAATTTCATATTTAATAGCTAAATCATGTTCTTCATCAACATTTATCTTTCCTACTTTTATACTGTCTCCCATTTTCTCTTCAACTTTATCAATTATAGGAGACATCATTTTACAAGGACCACACCAGTCAGCATAAAAGTCAATCAAAACTTTTTTTTCTGAATTTAACACCTCTTCTTCATAATTTTCTCCTGTTATTTTTAAAACACTCATTTTATTACCTCCAATTTCTTATATATTTAATTACTTGTAATCCTGCAACCATTCCTTCATATACTGCCTTTGACACTTGTAATATTCCTCCGTGTGCAGTCTCCACAAGCATATAATCCTTTTATATTAGTTTGCATATTTTGATCTACAACTATTTTATCATTTTTTACAATTGCTCCTAATTTTTTTGCAAATTCTGTGCTTCCTGCTACACCTTGTGCTATAAAGATACCATTAGTTGGTAATGTATCTCCATCTTCAAATTCTACTTCTTCTACTTTTGTTTTTCCTCTAATTTGCTTTACTTTTCTAGTATCAATACTTACATTATCTGCTCTAAATTCTGGTGCTTTTTTACCATTTGTTAATATCGTTATTTTTTTTGCAATATTTAATAAATCATTAGTTTCTGAAATTGCATAATTACTATCTCCTAAAACTGCTACATCACTGTTTTTATAAAAAAAGCCGTCACATGTTGCACAATAACTCACTCCTCTACCTTCAAATTTATCAATTCCTGTTATTTGTGGGCTATTTTTTTTGTTACCAGTAGCAAGAACTATTGATTTTGAATTATAGATAAAATCTGTAGTATATATATGAAATATATCTTTTTCTTTTTCTATTTTAATAACCTCTTGTTTTTTTATTTCTACTCCTAAATTTTTTGCTTGCTTTAAACCAGTTTGATATAATTTATTTCCATCTATTCCTTTTTCAAATCCATAATAATTTTCTATTTTTTGTGCTTTTTCAATACTCGATATATCTTTATATAATACTAAAGTTTTTAAATTAGCTCTAGCAGAATATATACTTGATGATATTCCAGCAGGACCTGCTCCTATTATAATAACATCATACTCCAATACTTTTCCTCCTATTTATTTGTTTTCCCCATATGTTTGTATTTTTATACTTTTTTCATATTAATTAAAGCATAAAAACATAATTTTTGCAAGGAGCAAAAATAAAAAGAAACACTTTATAATGTTTCTTTTTTGTTATTAATTTGTTTTCATTTTTTACATGTAATTTTTAATAATGCATCTTAATAGTAGCGATACCTGTTATTAGTATTTGAACCATAAAGACTAGTTGTAGAAATTGTAATAAATTTTATAGAATATATATCACAATAAACTAAACTGTCATTTTCAAAAGAGCGTAGTAAAATATAACTTGTTCCTACATCTTGTAAAATACCAATTCTATCAACTAAATTATTAGTTCCAATTAGAAACTCTACTCTCATTAACTTTCCTATTTGTTCTCTTAAAAAACCTGGTGTGTAAATTGGATTTGTTAAAATTTCTGGTGAATTCTGATTTATTTCCACTTGTCTATTATTTTCTCTTTCGTTATTTCTTCTTGGTTCTTCTATCATTTTTAGTTCTCCTATCTTAATATTTAGGTTTTAGATAAATGGTACACCTATAACCATTTTATGTGTTTCGATATTCTGGAGTTGGTCTATAAAAACAATGATCACCTAATCTTGTATGAAATGTTCCTGAACCATTGCTAGGAAATATATCACTACATACTGGCTTAAATGGATTTAGATACCATAAACATTCCCCTATTTCATTTAATTTGTTCCCAGATAAAGCCCAATCTGCAATATTATAATGAATTTCAGTTGGATTCATATTATATATGTTTTGTGGATTATACCTATTAAATAATGTTTCTGTTGCACAATCAAATTGACCTGGCTGATAAATTATATTTCGTATGCTTCCACCTTGTGAAATTCTTGCATATTCTCCTTGTGTAGCATTTACTCTGTTTAATACCACAGTTGCAACAGCTTTCATTCCGATTATCTCCTTCTCCTCCGTGCTTCACATTGAACAATTCTTGCTAATAATTCTCTATCTGAATATGCCATAATAACCACTCCTAATCTCTAAATTATATGCTCTATAGTAATAATTTGTTACAAATATTTTGTTTTTGATAAATTTATGTTATACTTTTAATTGGTGATTAATTTGAAAGTATTATTCAAAAATACAACTAAATATAATAAAAAGGTATATGAAGAATATCTACAGTTTCATAGCAAAAAATATAAATTTAGCTATATTCTATATACAGCAACAATAATAGCTCTTTTTCTATTTTGTTTAATTTCTCAAGTAGCATATCATAATTTTACATTGGCAATTACTTTTTGTATTTTTATATCTTGTTTTTTCTTATGGAGATTTTTGCATCCTATTGCAGAAGTTCGTAAAGAATTTAATAGTAAAAAAATACAAGAAGAAAAAGAATTTAGTTTTATTTTTTATGAAAAAAATTTTAAGATAAGAGATAAACTTCAGTTTGAAGTAATTAGATATAGTTTCATACGCAAGGTATTTGAAACTCCTACATTTTTTTATTTATATATTGATAAGACACATGCTTATTTACTTAGTAAAGACTCTTTTTCAATTGGATCTGCAGATGAATTTTCAAACTTTATTCACAAAAAATGTTGGCTAAAATTTTAAAAAACTTATTAATTATTAATTAATAAGTTTTTTATTTGTTTTATTATGACCTGTCTAACTATTTTTCAAAATAGAATTTTTTCAACAACATCAAAATTTGCGTCTTCATTTGTTAGTACAATATCAAATTTTTCTCTATATATTTTTAATTGTTCTTCTTTCCCTTTTAAATCAAAAACAAGTATTCTTCCATCTTTACTTTTATGATACAACTCCATACCTTCACCCTCTTGCATTTATTATAACATACGACAAATAAAAAAAGAAAGCCTTTTTACTTTCTTTTCTATCTTCCTAAATACTCCATGCAAACAGAAGAAATTCTATCTGCTTCCTGCATTAATTCATCAAAATTTTCATTGATAAAATTAATATCATTTTCTTTTCCTTTTAATTCATGTTGATATGCTAAATCAATTAGTTTAGTAAAACCTAAATACTTAGAATCACTTTTCATAGCATGAGCTAAAATTGCATAATTTTCACAGTCTCCTGCTTCTTTATATTTTTTTAATTCTGGTATTCTTGTTTCTTGTTCTTCTAGAAAATCAGACATTGTTTCATTGTACATTTCCATATCTCCAAGTACTTCTAATCCTTGTTCTACATTAATGCCATTATCTTTTAAAAATCTTAGATGTTGATCATCCTCGATTATACGATCCAATTTGATCTCTTGCGCATATTCTCCTAAAGAGTTGACCTTACGCTGCAGTTTTACATATTCATTTTCAGAAACAATATTTTCTCTTTTTTGCCATTCAAAAATGCGTACCAATTCGAAAGCTTCATCTAAATCATTTTCATCACCATGAATAATAATTACATTATCTTCTCTAAGTTCATCAACCGTAAATTCATTTGTATATGTAAATTTTTCTGGAATATCCTTGTGTTCACTTGATTTATCTGACACAAAGAACGCATTATTTTCATCTATGTAAGTTTTTTTTGCTCTACACAGACTTGAAATACATTCATATAGTTGCTTTACATTATATAAATTAGAAGAAATTTTCAAGGAACAGACAGCATTATTACCGACCTCTTCTTCACACCTAATAACGCAACAAAAATATCTATCATCAAATTTTTGTGTATTTTGAGGCAATAAATCGACTTTTCTTTCTATCCTTTCGTTGGGCACACAAGCATATATCGGAGGGATTTCGCTTTCGAAGAACCCGTTTTGCATGCAATCAATTATGGCCTGAACGTCACATGCTCTATATTCTTTTCGGACAGCCCTTTCAATAATATCGCTACTAATATGATAATCGTTTTTGTATATAGATTCTATGATCTCTAAAAACTCTTGTTCCGACAGCAACTTCAAAAAATAATCCACATCAAAAGAAGAACTGCTATTTAAGCACTCCTTAACTTCTGAAATGAGAATATTAAATTCATTGTTGCTATACTCGTCTATCATTTGTTCCCAATCCTATCATTATATCTGAGTCTTAAATAATTTCCATAATATCTTCAATTTTGCAATCTAATGCCTTACAAATTTTAACCAACGTATCTGTAGTTACACTCTTTCCGGCATTGAGTTTGTTGAGCGTATAATTGCTTATGCCGGACATTTGAATCAAATCCTTCTTCTTCAAATTTTTGTCAATCAGGAGTTTCCATAGTTTTTTGTAGCTAACAGTCATAATCCCACCGTCCTGTAAATTCATTATTTTAAATTATAGCATATATTACTAAAATTTTCAATATAAAAGTGAGAAAATGCTATATATTTTACTGTATTATCTCATTTTTATGGCATGTATCCCAATACCAACACCGATAAGGGCGCTCACAATGTTCTCCAGTTTCCTCAAGTACCTCTTCTGTACACGCTTTTACTTTGCCTAAACGCCAAATATTATCGTCTATATACCGATAGTTTTGGCGAACTCTATCTGTCACTTTTTCAATCTCAAACGGACTTTCTTCATTTGATCCGTGATACACGATATAGCAATCTATTATTTTTAAGCCACACTTATAAGCAATATATTTTTGAAATGATATATCCTTGATGAACTGCTCTTCCACAGATGAACTATTTTTTACCTCATAAATATCCCACCCTGCGCCGTTTTTTCGCAATATATCCAAAGCACAATAGTTTCCGTAAAACATCAGCGCAGCTTCACATATTACAGGAACTTTCTCCTCTATACATTCTTTTGTTTTTTGCAACATGGCATTGTAATCTAATTTCCCGTCTGCCTTGTATGTTGTCGTTTCCACAAACGGTCCAAACATTCCCATTGCCTTATCGCCGAACTCATTTCCCGCGTCAAGACGTGCTTGCACTTCAGGTGGAATCACTTTTAACTCTGGATGATGTTTATCGAGCCAAAGCATTCGCGGGCACTGCATCCCTCTCATAAAGTCAGTTTTTGTTACACCCATATACTCCACCTCATTCGTATTGTTCCAACGCCGATTGCAATGCACTTTTAATTTTATCCACTACTTTCTTGGGACTTATTACTTTCATCTTATTCCCAAACGAGTTTACCCACGCAATAAATTGTGGACTTAACTGAATATCAACCTCCGTCTCAACAGAGCCATCTGACTGAGGCACTAATTCTACGCTTTCCCCGAACTTATCTATGACGACGTCAATCAGGCTTTTATCGAAGCTCAATTTGACCGTCTCCTCATCCCCACTATACATACCGAACAGTTGCCGATAGTGTTTGGCCAAATCAAACTCGTCGATTTCTTCTGATTCAACAATATCATAGTGACTGATTCTTGTCTCCGTCATTCTGTCTATACGAAAGTGCAAAAAATTTTTATAAAAGTCATTATATCCGATAAGATAATAATTATCGTTACTGATTAGCATTGCATACGGATTGATATAGTAGCGCTTTTTGTCTTTGCGAAACACCTTTTCTTTTTTCTCATTATAGTCGAAGTAATAAAAGGAAACCTTTTTCTTTAGAGTGATCGCAAGTTCAATTTCATTTATGTTATAATAGATGTATTCATTAGAGTGCTTAGTCGTATTATAAATTTTTGTTTCGCTTTTCATAATTTCGCCACGATGACTGCCACCAAGCGCCGCTACCTTACCAACCAGTTCAACCGTTTTTTTGGGCGTGATAAAAGAGGCAGCATTTACCGCATCAATTAAAATCCGTATCTCCGGCACATCAAAGCCTCTGTCTTCTATGTAATACTCATTAGATGAACTACGATTGCAGAAAATTTCAAAGCCGTTCTCATTCAGTGCCTTAATATCACTATATAAGGTTTCACGGCTACACCCGATCCCCTGCTCTTCAAGTTTTTTCAGTAAAGTATTTGTCTGCATGGGATGCTCTGCGTCCGTTTCCTGCCGAAGTATCTCCAAAATAATGACATATTTCAACTTTTGTTTACTTCCCGTGCGCATTTCATCCTCCTTGGCAATAAGTAGACTTCACCATTATAGAAATATTATATCACATTGAGTCGTATATGTAAAGAGCAAGATGTGATATTTTTTCGACATCTTTCCAAAAATAACAAAAACGCGTACCCTGTCAGGATACGCGTTCATCTTTATTTTTTAAATGTATTTATCATCACTTTGACTGCCTTCTTTTGCTCCTCTGTCAATGAGCGCCAGTCGTCAAATAGCTCCTTTAATTCCTCATCAACTTCTATCAAATTACCCTCCGCAAAAAACTGGCTTAAAGTCATTCCAAACGCTTCGCAAATCTTTTCTATTGTTTCAATGGACGGCATAGTATTTCTATTATACCAGTTATAAATACACTTATCAGTAATACCAGCTTTTTCCGCAAGACGATATACCGACCAACCACGGTCAAGCCGGAGTTTTTCAATTTTATCTAAAACATTCATTGGGGAACTCCTCTTTACAAATCACAGAACAACAGTTCCCCTATATTATAGATAAAAAATACTCAAATTATAATAGCCACTTGTTTACTTACTATAGAATACTTGTGTAATTATGAAAAATTGATTCCGCATAGCCAAAACATCACGAATCATATTAAAATCCTCCTTGGAAAGAGGATCGGGAGACTTCTATTTAAAATAAAGCAGTATTCAAGACCGTTAAAATCAAATGTCGTTAGTTCGAGTCTGACACGTCGAGAAATGACAGCTGTATTTTGGCAACATTTTGCCCGGTTTTTTGACTGCATAATTCTGATGATTATTCAATAATTATGCACTTTTGACAAGAAAAAAGCGAGTATTTTGCATAAATACTCGCTTTTCTTGAATTGACAGCTTTTTTGTACTGCCAACATGGCTCCCCCTGTAAGGCTCGAACTTACGACCCTGCGGTTAACAGCCGCATGCTCTACCGACTGAGCTAAGGAGGAATATAAACCACAGCAGAGTCGCCCCTGCTGTGGTCAGAGCTGGCATCGACCTATTTTTCCAGGGCGTCACCACCCAAGTATCTTCGGC
>ERZ827168.3374-NODE-3374-length-16395-cov-11.153427_pt1 | contig 16395 bp, 18 predicted proteins | sample MGYA00519868_ERZ827168 | MGnify/ENA primary metagenome ERZ827168 (study PRJEB31778, sample SAMEA3449271) | human gut metagenome | biome: human gut; feature: human-associated habitat; material: faeces | place: United Kingdom | collected 2010/2012 ...
GGTGCTCAAAGTATTTATTTTAAATAATTTGTGACAAATGATTGACTAACCTACACAATATGGTTATAAAAAATACAAATATATATGGAAGAAAATAGAAATACATGATATAATACAAAAGAAAAAATATAAAGGAGAAAATTAATGAGTGGTTCTAAAATTAATTCTATATTAACTATTGAATATATGTGTAATGAAAAAGAAAATCAATTTTTTGATAGGAAAAGTGCTAAGAAAGATGTAAAAGAGTTAGCAAATCATATAGCAGGATTTGCTAATGCTAGTGGTGGAACTTTAGTTATAGGAATTTCGGATGAAGGGAAGTTAGAGGGATTTGAAGAATATCCTGAAAAGTATAATAAATTCTTAAAGATTACTTCTGGAGACTATTTAAAAACTATGCCTAAATTTGAAAATGAAACAATAAATATTATAAATTACAAGGGAAACAAAGACAAGATTTTATTAATACACATTAGTCCCAGTATTAATACCCTAATAAGAAATGCAAAAGATGAAGTGTACTTAAGGCAAGGGGATTCAACCAATAAATTATCTTCTGAACAGGTTAAAATTATAGAATTAGATAGGCATGAAATATCATTTGAGGAACAATTAAACACTAGGTCAAGTATAGACGATATAGATTTAGATATGGTGGAAATATATAAAAATGCAATAAGTGCAAACGAACAAGAGTTATTAGATATTTTACGTGCTAGAAGATTTTTAATAAGAGATGATATAACAAAAAAAGAATGTCTTACTAATGCTGGAACGCTACTTTTTGCCAAGGATCCGTCATTATTCTTTTCAACTGCTAGAGTTAGAGTAATAAAATTTGAAGGAAAAGAGATGCAGACAGGAGCGGACTTAAATATAGTAAAGGATAAAACATTTGCTATGCCATTATATAAACAAATTAAAGAATCTCAAAATTTCGTAGACACACAGCTTAGAGAATTCACACATTTAGGTACGGATGGAGAATTTATAACAGTGCCTGAATACCCTAAATTTGCATGGGAAGAACGGAATAACTAATGCTGTAACTCATAGAAATTATGCGATTAGTGGAGAACATACAAAAATATTTATTTATGATGACAGAATGGAAATTGTAAGTCCAGGAGATTTGCCAGGAATTGTTACTATAAATAACATTAAAGAAAAACGTTATGCACGTAATCCTATAATATCAAGAACCCTAACAGAACTAGGAGTAGTTAAAGAGTTAAATGAAGGTGTTTCAAGAATTTATAGAGAAATGAGTGAATTCTTTTTAGAAGATCCAATATACATAGAAGATAAAGGCGTATCCTTAAAGTTAATATTAAAAAACAATATAATAATGAGAAGTAAAAGAAAAAATGAATTACTTTTAAAAAATACCAAAATTAATTTTGTATGGAATAACCTAAATGCAATGGAACAAAAAGTATTACAAATTATATTTGATAAAGGAGATGTCAAGCCTTCTCAAATATGTGAAATTATAAATAGAGATAAAAGAACTGTTCAAAGAGTCTTAAAGAGTTTAATTGACAACAATTTAATAGAATGGTTTGGAACATCTATTAAAGATCCTAAAAAAGTTTATAGAATTAAAAATGATTAATTCCATGTTTGTCGCATATTTGTCGCATGTTTGTCGCATATTTGTCGCATGTTTGTCGCATATTTGTCGCATGTTTGTCGCATGTTTGTCGCATAAAAATACTAACGAGGCGAATATGATAAACCTGTGGGTATAGAAAAGATTAAAATATTAATTATTCACAATAAAAAGTATATAAATGAAAGCGAAAAAAAGGATAATGTGTATATTAAGAATGTGGTGATTTTATGAAAAAAAGAATTATTTTTATAGGAATAATAAGTATTGCAATATTGATTTTGGGAGCAGTTTATTTTTGTTACTTAAATAATAAGGAAATGTCTAAAGAAGATTTTCTTCAATTAATGAAAAGTTTTGAAAATGTGCCTAATGTGAAATTAGAAGGCTCCATAACAACAAAATATATTAAAGATGGATATTCGCTATCAATTGGAAAAGATGAAATATATACTTGGGCAAATTCGAAAACTAAGGAATGTATATCATGGTCTCCTAAATCTAAAACATATAGTGTTTTAGATTATAGAAATGATCAAACTGGGCTTGAAAATGCAGAGTATAATTTTATTCGGTTTTGAAGAATATATGGGAGCAAGATGTGCTATTGCAGAGTTTAAGTTTAATGACTTAAATTTAACAACAAAAATCTGGGTTGATACAAATAAAGGAACATTACTAAAAACAATTAACGAGGGAAGAGACAGCAACAATAAAAAGTATGAGCTAACTGATGAGTATGTTGCTACATATAATGTGGTAACTGATGAAGATGTAAGAAAACCAGAGTTAACTGACTATTCTTTAATTTAACATTAATTAGGAAAAATATTTGAAAAAGACTACCCAACTCTTTAAAAGTGTGCTATAATTATCTTTGCGAAGTTTAAAATAATTAAAACTGGCGGAAACGCTTATGTAATATTAAGATAAATTAAAAGGGGGAAAATATATGTCAGGACATTCAAAATGGCACAATATTCAAGCAAAAAAAGGAAAAGCAGATGCAGCAAGAGGTAAGGTTTTCACAAAATTAGGAAGAGAGTTATTAATGGCTGTTAAGCAAGGGGGACCAGATCCTGTTGGTAATTCAAAGTTAAAGGATGTAATAGCAAAATGTAAAGCAAATAACATGCCAAATGATACAATAAATAATGCAATAAAGAAAGCAGCTGGAGCAGGAAATTCTGAAAACTATGAAGAAATAACTTATGAAGGATATGGACCAAATGGTGTAGCTATAATAGTAAACGCTTCAACAGACAATAAAAATAGAACAGCAGCAGATGTAAGACATGTATTTGATAAATTCGGTGGAAATTTAGGAACATCTGGATGTGTATCATATATGTTTGAGAAAAAAGGCGTAATTATTATAGAAAAAGCAGAATGTAAACTAAATGAAGATGACCTTATGATGTTAGCATTAGAAAATGGAGCAGAAAACATGGAGTCAGAAGATGAAATTTACGAAGTAACTTCAAGCCCAGAAGATTTCTCAAGATTAAGTCAAGCCTTAGAAGAAAATGGAATCAGCTTCCTAGAAGCAGATGTTAAGATGGTACCAAACAACTACATATCTTTAGATGAAAACGGAGTACACAGAATGGAATTAATACTTGAAAAATTAGATGAATTAGATGATGTAATTGATGTATATCATAATTGGGAAGAATAAACAAAATGTCCTAAGTTGGAAGCATTTCCTACTTAGGACATAATTATTATACTACGATTATTTTTTGAGTGTAATCTAAGTTTGCAGCAGGATTTTTAGTGTAACCTAAAGTATATATATTAGTAGCCAAAATATCTTTTTGCAACATAGATTTTAAAATTTTGCTATTATTATTGTTTTTCCCATCTTCAAGAAAACTTTTTACAGATGTGACTACGTTTAATTTCTTGTTTTTACTTAATTCTGACAATAAACTCTTTCCATTTTCGCTTAAACCCAGAATCCTTAAATATGGCGTAACTTTTTGAGAATTAATATAATCTTGCTTTGTTATATCTAATAAAGCATATAACATAATTCTATTAATTCTAGTTAATGTATAACGTTTTGATTTTACCATAAATACAAGAGAATCTAATGTGTTACAAGCATTTGCAGCTTCTTTTATTTTGTATTCTAACCCTTCGGTAACATCAGGTAAATTTGCAATCTGTTCAATACTCATACAACGCAACTTATAAATTATTTCTCTTTCAAACTTTGAAATATCCAAAACATATCTACCATTTCCAAGTTCATCTTTTAATATAGAATAGGCACTTTTAGGAACTAAGTTTTTAATAGACTTTTTTTGAACAAGCATTTCACGAATAGCAGTGCTACTAGCCATATTGTTTAGAGTAGATAGGCTATTGTATTCAGTTCCAGTACGTTTTATTGTAAAAGGAGAGATGGAAGTGTTTTGCTTCATTATTTGCTTTAAATATTCAATACCCAAAATATTGTTAGAACCAGATAAAATATTTGCAGATGTACGAATGTTATTAATATACAAAAGCATTGCGTTTTCACGAGCCTTTGGGAAAGACAAACCTTTTGATAATTCGTGATTAAGCATAGTAATATACTCTGGAGGCTCTTCTAATAATATTTTAGCAAACTTACTTAATGTTGTTACGTCACCACATTCACTACCAAAAGAAAGGCAGGTATCACATTTTAAACTATCAAGAATTTTGATACTTCCAGCAGCAAAATTCTCAGCACTAGAAATAGCATAAATAGTAGGCAGTTCAACAACCATATCTACGCCACTTCTCAAAGCCATTTCTGTTCTAGCCCATTTGTTGATTAAAGCAGTATTACCACGCTCAACAAAGTTTCCACTCATAATGCAAACAACAAAATCAGGAGACACAGCTTTAATTGATTCAGTTAATTGATATAAATGCCCATTATGAAATGGGTTATACTCACAAATAATTGCTAGAACTTTGCTCATTAATTTCTCCTTATATATTGATTTTTTTATTAATTTATTGATATAATATCACAAGATTAGAAAAAAAACAATTATTTTAAACAATTTTAATTTTAAGCTTAAAAGAAAGGAGTACAACATGGAAAAAGTTGTGATATATACTGACGGTGCATGCTCTGGAAATCCAGGACCAGGCGGATGGGGAACAATACTTATGTATAAAGACACTGCCAAAGAAATAAGTGGATATATGAAAAATACAACAAATAATATAATGGAGATAACAGCGGTTATTGAGGGATTAAAAATGCTAAAATATAAGTGCAATGTTGAAATTTATAGCGATAGCGCTTATGTAGTAAATGCTTTTAATAATCATTGGATAGAAGGCTGGATTAAGAAAAACTGGGTAAATTCAAGCAAGGAACCAGTAAAAAATAAAGAATTATGGCAAGAATTATATAATTTAACAAAACAACATGAAGTAAAATTTATAAAAGTTAAAGGACATAGTGATAACGAATACAACAATAGATGTGATGAATTAGCAAGACTTGCAATAAAAAATAATAATTAGAAAAGAGGAAGAAAAATGTACGAAGTATTCGCAGATTTACATATACATATTGGAAGAAGCGAAAATAACAAACCAATAAAAATAACAGCAGCAAAATCACTAAATTTTGCAAACATTGCAAAGGAATGTTGTGATAGAAAAGGAATAAATATCGCAGGAATAATAGATTCTGCATCACCTTACGTAATAGAGGATATAGAAAACTTTTTAAAAACAGGTGAGGCTTATGAAATTCAAGATGGAGGAATAATATACAAAGATAAAGTATGCATAATTTTAGGAAGTGAAATAGAAACAACTGAAGTAGGTATAAATGGTCACACTGGAAGTGCACATAATTTATGCTATTTCCCATATTTAAAGGACATAAAGGGCTTTTCAAATGAAATGAGCCATCATATAAAAAATATAACATTAAGTTCGCAAAGGGCTAATATATCAGCTTATGACTTAATAGATGTTGTAGAAAAGTATAATGGAATATTAATACCTGCACACTGTTTTACTCCACACAAAAGTTTTTATGGAAACTGCACAGATAGATTAGAGAAAATTTTTAAAGAAAAATATAGTAAAGTTCTAGCAATAGAACTAGGACTAAGTGCAGATACATATTTGGCAGATAATATATCAGAACTTGAAAATAAAACATTCTTAACAAATTCAGATGCACATTCTCTTCCAAAAATTGCAAGGGAATATAATAAAATATTAGTTAATGATATAAGTTTTAAGGAGTTTTTAAAAGCAATTAAAAATGAAGATGAAAGAAAAATACTTACAAACTACGGGCTAGATCCTAAGCTTGGAAAATATCATAGAACATATTGTGAAGTATGTGAAAAAAACATTCCAGGTCAAGCACCTGTAACTAAATGCGACACTTGCGATAGCAGAAATATTACAATGGGTGTGTATGATAGGATACAAATAATTAAAGACAAGAAGGAAAGCAAAAGCCCAGAAAATAGGCCAGAATATGTATACCAAATACCACTTTCTTTCATACCAGGACTTGGCAATAAAACAATAGAAAAATTATTAAGTAGTTTTGATACTGAAATGAACATATTACATAAACTTTCTTATGACGATTTAGAGGCAGTAGTTGGTGAAAAAAATGCTAAAAATATTATAAATGCTAGAGAAGGGAAAATGCACATACAAGCAGGCGGAGGCGGAATTTACGGAAAAATAGGAGCTGAATAAAATTGAAAAAATTACTTATTACAGAAAAGCCATCAGTTGCAATGGAATTTTCAAAAGCTTTAAAATTAGATGCAAATAGAAAAAATGGATATATAGAAAGTGGCGACTGGATAATTACTTGGTGTGTTGGTCATTTAGTTACAATGTCTTACCCAGAAAAATATGACGAAAAGCTTAAATTCTGGAGATTAGATACACTACCATTCATACCAGAAGAGTTCAAATATGAAATAATTCCAGCTGTTGCAAAGCAATTTGAAATTGTAAAAGGACTTTTGCAAAGAGAAGATGTTGAAGAAATTTATAATGCACGGAGACTCTGGAAGAGAAGGAGAATACATACAAAGACTGGTTTTTATGATGGCAAAACCAAATCCCAAAGCAAAAATGAAAAGGGTTTGGATAGACTCACAAACAGAAGAAGAAATATTAAGGGGAATAAGAGAAGCAAAGGACTTAGAAGAATATAATAGTTTGTCTGATTCGGCTTATTTAAGAGCAAAAGAAGATTATTTAATTGGCATAAATTTTTCAAGACTACTCTCAATAATTTTTGGAAAAAAGCTAGCCCAAACAATAAATGAAGAAAAGGCTTCAATATCAATAGGAAGAGTTATGACCTGTGTTCTTGGAATGATTGTTACAAGAGAACGAGAAATTAGAAACTTTGTAAAAACAAAATATTATAAAATAAATTCAAGCTTTGAGAACTTTCTTGCAGAGTGGAAGGTAAATGAAAAGTCAAGCGTTTTTGAATCTCCAAAGTTATATAATGAGACAGGCTTTAAAAAAGAAGATGATGCTAAAAAACTAATAGAAAACTTGACAGGTAAAAAGGCTGTTATAACAGAACTAAAAAAATCTAAACAAAAAGAGAATGCACCATTATTATTTAATCTAGCAGAAATACAAAATGAATGTACAAAAAGGTTTAAAATCAAGCCAGATGAAACTTTAGAGGTAATACAAAACTTATATGAGAAAAAATTGGTAACATATCCAAGAACAGATGCAAGAGTGCTATCAACAGCAGTTGCAAAGGAAATATCTAAAAACTTAAATGGATTAGCTAAAAATTTAAAACAGGATGTAGAAATAAACGGATACATAACAAAAATGATAGAAGAAAAATACCCAACAAATAATCTTGCTAAAACAAAATATGTAAATGATAGCAAAATAACTGATCACTACGCTATAATCCCTACAGGTCAGGGGTTTGAGAATTATGATAAAATACCAGATTTGCATAAAGAAATATATAGAGTAATAGTAAAAAGATTTTTAGCAATATTTTATCCGCCCGCTGAATTTAATAAAATAAATGTAACTGTTAATATTGAAAACGAAACTTTTTATGCAACAGAAAAAATATGCACAAAGATAGGCTATTTAGAAGTATTAAAACAAAAAGATGGCAAAGAAGAAGTAAATGAAAATTTAAAAGACCTAAAAAAGGGACAAGAATTAGAAGTTAAAGAATTAAACATAAAAGAAGCTGAAACTACACCTCCAACTAGATATAACTCAGGTTCATTAATTCTAGCAATGGAAAATGCAGGGAAACTAATAGAAGATGAAGCCTTAAGAGAACAAATAAAGGGAGCCGGAATTGGAACAAGTGCAACAAGAGGAGAAATTATTAAAAAACTAGAAAAAATAAAACACATTGAAATAAATTCTAAAACGCAAATTGTTACACCTACTCAAAAAGGAGAGGCAATATATGATGTTGTAGAAAAATCAATGCCAGATATGTTAAACCCAAAGCTTACAGCAAGCTGGGAAAAAGGACTAGATATGGTGGCAAAAAAAGAAATTCCACCAGATGAATTTATGGAAAAATTAGAAAAATACATAAAGGCAAAATTTGAGAAATTCATATATAGATAAAAAATATAAGCCCTAAAAGCTTAAAACCAAAAAAAATGGCCATAATATTTCTTGTGGAGGAATATTATGGCTATAAAAATAGATATTAAACAATTTGAACTTGAAAACACCAAAATAAAAAACTTGAAAATATATATAAGACTCAATATATTTAACAAATTTGATATAATTAAGATAAAAATTGATAAAACCAAATTAAATAAGCTACTAAGCAAAAATACACCAAAAATGGATTTAAGCATGATAAAAATAGAAAAAATTAAAGAATTAATAAAAAATATTCAAGTAGAAAAAATTATTATCAATTCAAAAATTGGAACAGAAAATCCTATTATTACATCCTTTATTGTTGCAACACTTGCAAGTATTTTGGCAATTTTATTTGCAAAAATAAAAAAGCCAAGCTATAAAATAGAACAAGTATATACTAATAAAAATTATCTGTATTTAAACATCAACTGTATATTTAAAGTAAAATTGGTACATATTATCAATATCAGCAAAAAGTTAAAAAAGAAAGGAGTAGTACCAAAATATGGAAACACATCCAATAGAAGGGCTTATGCTTACAGCAATGGATAGCATAAGAGACATGATTGATGTAAACACTATAATAGGTGAACCTATTAAAATACAGGAGAATGTAAGTATAATACCAATATCAAAGGTATGTTTTGGATTTGCAGCAGGAGGAAGCGAATTTAAAGGTGAATCAATAGAAGATTATAATAAGAGAGAAGAAGAGGAAAGCATATCATATAAGAACCCATTTGGAGGGGGAAGCCGGAGCAGGAGTATCAATAAAACCAGTATCTTTTATAGTTATACAAGGAGAAAATGTTAAACTATTGCCAGTTGAACATAGTTGTACAATAGATAAAATATTAGATTATATGCCAGAAATATGTGAAAAAGCAGAAAAACTAATAGATAAAATGACCTGTAAAAAAGAAGAAAAGGAAGAAATAAAAATACAAAAGCCAAAAATCAAAAAAGCAGGAATAAACTATAAATATAACTATGAACAACCAGAAGAAAACGAAAAAGATGAATAAAATATGTCCTAAGAGGGTAGATTCCTTCTTAGGACGTATTTTCTTCTATTTATTTCCATAAAACATTGACTTTTGACAAAAAAAATTATACAATATAATATGTTAGAAATACATAAAAATGCGAGGAGGAAAGATGTTATGGGAGAAGTAATAGTTATAACATCAGGAAAAGGTGGAGTAGGAAAAACTACAACTACTGCAAACCTTGGTTCAAGTCTAGCAGAAACAGGAAAGAAAGTTGTATTAGTGGATACAGATATTGGACTTAGAAACCTTGATGTTGTTATGGGACTAGAGAATAGAATAGTATATGATTTAGTTGACGTAATAGAAGAAAAATGTAAATTAAGACAAGCCCTTATAAAAGATAAAAGATTTGACGAATTATTTTTATTACCTGCTGCCCAAACACGAGATAAAAACGCGATAAATGAAGAACAAATGAAAGAATTAACAAACAAACTTAAGGAAGAATTTGATTATGTATTAATAGATTGTCCTGCTGGTATTGAGCAAGGATTTAAAAACGCAGTTGCTGGTGCAGATAGAGCGATTGTAGTAACAACAGCTGAAATATCTGCAATAAGAGACGCTGATAGAATAATAGGATTATTAGAAGCAGCCGAAATAAAAAATCCAGAATTAATTGTAAACCGTTTAAGACCTGCAATGGTTAAAAAGGGTGAAATGATGGATGTAGATGACATAGTAGATTTATTATCTATTGATTTAATAGGTGTAGTTCCAGATGATGAAAACATTATTACACAAACAAACAAGGGGGAACCAGTAATAAAAAATAAAAAAGCTCCATCAGGAAAGGCATACATAGAGATTGCAAAAAGAATTTTAGGTGAAAATATTGATGTTACAATTCCAGGAAGGGAGAAAGGTTTTTTTGCAAAGATAAAAAGTCTATTAAGTAAAAATTAAAAACATTTGAAAATTGGAGGAACAGACATGTTTGAGAACTTAGTAAATTTTTTTAAGAAAATTGGAAAAAATGAGAGTAAAGAGACTAATGGTAGCAAAAATAAAGCTAAAGAGAGATTACATTTAGTTTTAATGCAAGATAGAGCCAATGTTTCAGCAGACTTTTTAGAATTAATGAAGCAAGAAATAATAGACGTAATAAAAAAATATATAGAAGTAGAAGAAAACGAAATAGATGTAAGACTTACAAATGAAGTAAAAGAGGATGGAACAACAGGAGCACCATCACTTTATGCAAACATACCAATAGTAAATATTAGAAATGATATGAAAAAAGAAGTTCAAGAAGAGAAAAAACAAACAGAAACAGATAAAGAAGAAAAAACGAAAAATGATAAAGAAGAAAATATTGAAGCAAATAATTTAGAAGAAGATAAAAACAGCAGTGAAACTAAAGCAGAAGACATCAAAGAACAAGAAGAAAATGATGTAGAAAATTAAAAAGAAAATATTGAAACCTAAGTCAGAAAAATCACGTTTTGAAAGGAAAAATATGAACAGTAAACAATTAAGAAACGTAGAGTGGAGTATGCTAATCTGTACAATAATCCTAGTAGCAATAGGATTATTTGCACTCTTTAGTGCAAGTAAAGCCACAGAATTAGAAGACTTTAAAAAACAAATAATGTGGGCAGTTGTAAGTATACCAATACTTTTAATTACTATGTTTATAGATTATAAGATAATTGCAAAACTAAGTATAGGTTTCTATATACTTTCAATAATTTTACTAATAGTTGTGTTATTAACAAGTGCAGTAAATGGAGCAACAAGCTGGTTTAGTTTAGGACCTATTTCAATACAGCCAGCTGAGTTTGCTAAAATTGCAGTTGTTTTATTTTTAGCCAACGTTATGTCAAAAATGTCTAGAACAGAAATAAATAAACCTCTAAAGCTACTTATGCTAATTGGAATAATAATAGTTCCAGTAGTACTAATTGTATTACAGCCAGATTATGGAACAGCAATGGCATATATTTTTGCTACAGCAATAATGCTTTATGTGGCAGGCATAAATAAAAGATATATAATACTCACACTTTTAATTTTGATAATCTCATTACCACTATTATATTTCTTTGTGCTTCCAGAACACGCAAAACTTAGAATAGATGTATATTTAAACCCATATTTAGATCCAAGAGGAGCTGGATATAACATAATACAATCAAAACTTGCAATAGGGGCTGGAAGGCTAGTAGGACAAGGCTGGATGAATGGAACACAAACACATTTAGGATTTTTGTACCCAAAAACTACAGATTTTATTTTTGCAGTTATAGGTGAAGAAATGGGATTTATTACTTGTGCAGGAATTATAATAATGTATATAGTTCTTATAACAAGGAGCATTACTGTTGCAAAAAATGCAAGAGATGACTTAGGTTCTTATATTGCAGCAGGAATAGTGCGGAATACTGCTTTTCCACGTTTTAGAAAATATAGGAATGACAATGGGACTATTACCTATCACAGGTGTGCCCCTTCCATTTATAAGCTATGGAGGAAGCTCAATGCTTACAAATATGATAGCAATAGGACTATTGCTAAATATAAGCTCTCAACGTCAAAAATCAATGTTTAATTAGAATCAATGAAAGATGGTTTAACAATGTATATAAAAAAATTAAAAATAGGAAATGTTGAATTAGATAACAATATATTATTAGCACCAATGGCAGGTGTAACAGATTCAAGTTACAGAAAAATATGCAAAAAATATGGAAATCCAGGACTTGTATGCACTGAAATGATAAGCAGTAAAGGACTTTTCTATAACGACCAAAAAACTGAACAATTCTTAGACTTAAACGAAGAAAAAAGACCTATTGCAATACAAATATTTGGAAATGATCCACAAATAATGGGAGAAGCTGCCAAAAAAGTTGAACAATATGGAGATATAATAGATATAAACATGGGATGTCCAGCACCAAAAGTCGTAAAAAATGGTGATGGCAGCAAATTGCTACTAAACTTAGAATTAATAGGTCAAATAGTTAACAGTGTAGTAGAAAGCACCACTAAACCTATAACAGTGAAAATTAGAAAAGGCTGGGATGATAAAAATATTGTTGCTGTAGAAGCAGCTAAAATAATAGAACAAGCAGGAGCAAAAGCAATAACAATTCATGGAAGAACCAGAGAACAATACTATTCTGGAAATGTAGATTTAGAGATTATAAAAAAAGTTAAAAACGCAGTAAACATTCCAGTAATAGGAAATGGAGATATTAAAACCAAAGAGGATGCCATAAAAATGTTTGAATATACTGGTGTAGATGGCATAATGATAGGTAGAGGAATTTTAGGCGAACCATGGAAAATAGATTACATAATTAAAGAAATTGAAACTGGTAAAAAACTACCTGATAAAACTCCAATGGAAAAATTTGAAATTATAAAAGAACATATAGACCTAGCAATAAAAGAAAAAGGCGAATATGTTGGAATAAGGGAAATGAGAAAACATATATGTTGGTACCTAAAAAACTTACCAAACTCAAGCCAAGTAAGGCAGGTAGTAAACCAATTAGAAAGCAAGGAAGAAGTTATAAAAACTCTAATGGCATATTTTGAGAAACTGTAAAAAGGAGAAGAAAAAATGGATAAACTAAAACGAATTAGAAATTTTAGTATAATTGCACATATAGACCATGGAAAGTCTACATTAGCTGATAGATTAATTGAAAAAACAGGACTTTTATCATCAAGAGAAATGGAAAGTCAAGTGCTTGACAACATGGATATAGAAAGAGAAAGAGGAATTACAATAAAATCTCAGGCTGTAAGAATGGAATATAAAGCAAAAGATGGAGAAACATATATATTAAACTTAATAGATACCCCAGGACATGTAGACTTTAATTATGAAGTTTCAAGAAGCTTGGCAGCGTGTGAGGGTGCAATTTTAGTTGTAGATAGTAGCCAAGGCGTTGAGGCACAAACACTTGCAAATGTATACTTAGCACTAGATAATAACTTAGACATTTTACCGGTTATAAATAAAGTGGACCTTCCAAGTGCAAGACCAGATGAAGTAAAACATGAGATAGAAGACATAATAGGAATTCCAGCAATGGATGCACCTTGCATTTCTGCAAAATCAGGCTTAAATATTGAAGAAGTTTTAGAAAGAATAGTAACAGATTTTAGACCACCAGTTGGAGATAAAGAAAAACCACTAAAATGCTTAGTTTTTGATTCATTATATGATAACTATAAAGGTGCAGTAAGTTATGTAAAAGTAGAACAAGGCACATTAAAAACAGGCGATGAAATTTTATTTATGGCAACAAAAAAGAAATTTGTAGTTACAGAGCTTGGATACTTAGAGCCAGGAAGATACCAACCATCAGACAAGCTAGAAGCAGGAGAGGTTGGCTATATAGCAGCAAGCATAAAAACAGTTTCAGACTTAAGCGTTGGAGATACAATAACACTTGCCACATCACCAGCAGCTGAACCATTACCAGGCTATAAAAAAGCAAATTCAATGGTATATTGTGGAGTATATCCTTTAGATGGTGGAGATTATGAGAACCTAAAAGAAGCATTGGAAAAGCTAAAATTAAATGATGCAGCATTAAGCTTTGAACCAGAAACCTCTGTAGCTTTAGGCTTTGGCTTTAGATGTGGATTTTTAGGATTACTACATTTAGAAATTGTTCAAGAAAGATTAGAAAGAGAATTTGACTTAGACCTAATAACAACAGCACCATCAGTTATATACAAGGTATATAAGAAAAATGGCGAAATGATAGAATTATACAATCCAGTAGATTTGCCACCAGTTCAGGATATAGACTATATTGAAGAACCAATGGTAAAAGCAGAAATTATGCTTCCAAAGGATTATGTAGGCAATGTAATGGAAATATGCCAAAATAGACGTGGAATTTATTTAGATATGAAATATCTAGATAGCACAAGGGTAAGCTTAGAATATGAAATGCCATTAAATGAAATTATTTATGATTTCTTTGATACTCTAAAATCAAACACCAAAGGCTATGCCTCATTAGACTATGAACTAAGCGAATATAGAAAATCTGATTTAGTAAAACTAGATATTCATATAAACAATGAACAAGTAGATGCCTTATCATTTATTGTACATAAGGATACTGCATATACAAGAGGAAGAAAAATGGCTGAAAAGCTAAAAACAGTAATCCCAAGACAACTGTTTGAAGTACCAATACAAGCAGTAGTTGGAGGAAAAATAATTGCAAGAGAAACAATATCAGCAATGAGAAAAGATGTTTTAGCTAAATGCTATGGTGGAGATATAACTAGAAAGAAAAAACTTTTAGAAAAACAGAAAAAAGGTAAAAAGAAAATGAGACAAATAGGAAATGTTGAAGTACCACAAGAAGCATTTTTAGCAGTATTAAAATTAGATGATGAGTAAAAAGGAGAATATATGAAAGATAATAGAAATTTTAAACCAAATAATAAAAAGAATAATTTTAAAAAATTTGATAACAAACCAAAAACAAACAATAAAAAAGTACAGGAAAAATTCCCAAAACGTACAGAAGAAAAAGAAGAAAGTTTCTCAGACCAAATTGAAGGAAGAAACTCAGTTCTAGAACTATTAGAATCTGGAAAAGATATAAACAAAATATTTATAGAAAAAGGCGAAAAACATGGCTCTATAAATAAAATAATAGGAATAGCAAAAGATAGAAAAATAGTAATAGTTGAAGTAGATAGAAACAAATTAAACCAAATGGCACAAACAGAGAATCCACAAGGAGTAATAGCAATAGTTCCACCATTTAACTATTGCGAAGTAGATGATATATTAAATGAAGCAAAATCTAAAAATGAAGCCCCTTTTATATTAATACTTGATGGAATTGAAGATCCACATAATTTAGGAGCAATAATTAGAACAGCTGAAACAGCAGGAGTTCATGGAATAATTATACCAAAAAGAAGAGCATGCTCAGTAAATAGTACAGTATACAAAGTTGCAAGTGGAGCAGTAGAACATGTTAAAATTGCAAGAGTTAATAACTTAAATGACGAAATAAAATATTTAAAAAGCAAAGATGTATGGATATATGGCACAGCAATAGAAGCTACAAAATATTATTATGAAGAAAATTTAAAAGGTGCAGTAGCACTTGTAATAGGAAATGAGGGAGAAGGAATTTCAAGGCTTGTTAGAGAAAACTGTGATATTTTATTAAAAATACCAATGAAAGGCCATATAACATCCCTAAACGCCTCTGTATCAGCCGGAATAGTTATGTATGAAGTTGTAAAACAGAGAATGTAAAACAATAAAAAACGACAAAATAATTAATAAAATTTTGCCGTTTTTTATTGTTTTTTTTATAATTATATTATATACTGAAATTAAACAATAAAACAAGGAGGAACTTATGAGAAACACAAATGTAAAAAATGAAAAGGGAATAACTTTAATAGTATTAGTAATAACAGTAGTTATACTTTTTATATTATCCTTATTAGTTGTAGACTTTACAGTAGATGGCAAACTTTTTAAAACAGCAAATGAACTAGGAGCAAAAGGAGAAGCTCAGCAAACAGAAACAGAAACACTAAGAAATTCCTGGAAAGACATGCTAGGATTAACAAACACCACAACTAACAACAACACAACGGGAAATACCACAGGAGAAAATACAACTGGAGGCGAAACAACATGTGAACATACATCTACAACTGCTACAGATAATGGGGATGGAACACACACAATAACTTGTACAAATTGTGGAAAGCAGATAACAACTGAAAAACATAATTATGTAAATCGAAAATGTACAAAATGTGGGGCACAAAAATTAGCAGTTGCCGGAGAAAAAACAACGGAAACATTAGAATTTACAGATTCAGATGGAAATAAAGCTATAATTCCAAAAGGCTTTACAGTATCAAAAATACCAGAAGAAAAAACAATAGATGGAGGACTAGTAATATATGATATTCCAGAGGAAGATTTAGAAAATGCAGGAGAAGATTTTTGGACAAAAACAACAACAGTAGGAAGAGAAAATTACCCAACAGTGCAATGTGATTATAACCAATTTGTATGGATACCAGTAGAGGTAAATAAAACAACAGAGCCAAAAGATACAG
>ERZ827168.3377-NODE-3377-length-16380-cov-5.746279_pt1 | contig 16380 bp, 15 predicted proteins | sample MGYA00519868_ERZ827168 | MGnify/ENA primary metagenome ERZ827168 (study PRJEB31778, sample SAMEA3449271) | human gut metagenome | biome: human gut; feature: human-associated habitat; material: faeces | place: United Kingdom | collected 2010/2012 ...
TGGCATATTCCGAGGAAGATGCTGCCGAAAAATTCCCCAAAGACATTGCCGCCATGGAGCAGAGCCTGAAACGGTTGGAAGAACAGGAACAGAAATATTCTGCCGAGCTGGACTCTGCCCTAACTGAGTATGCCGGGCTTCGGGAGCGGGCCCAGGACTTCGCCCCAGTGCAGCTCTATAAAGCAAAACAGGCCATCCGCCCCGGTAAGGAGCAGGAAGCGGAGAATCGGGCGCAAGAGGTTTACGGCGAGAAGTACAACCCGCTTCTGATGTTTGACAGCAAAAAGGCGGTTTCCCGTATGCTGCATGAAGATATGGAGCGACAGGCTGTGCGGAGAATCGTACGGCAGGCGCAGAAGGGGCAACAGATTTTTCAAAACAAAAAGAGTGAACAGGAACGGTAAACCCCGTTCCTGTTCACTAATTACTCTTGCGACACCCGAGAGTTATCCTTTTTCTTCATGGACTTTGAAACCGCACAATATTCGATAGCGTGAGTGGGACAAATATTCTTGCATTTTCCACATCGAATACACTCTAAACTGTTGGCATTCTTTACCGGATCGCACCCCATCTTGCAGGCTTTTGCACAAGCACCACAGTTGACACATTTTTCTGAATCCACGCGGTAGCGCAAAATAGAAACTGGGTTGAACAGGGAATAAATTGCACCTAAAGGGCAGATGTACTTACAAAATGGCCGGTAAATTAGTATGGACACCAAAATGGTTACGATTAAAATGACATTTTTCCAAGCATACAGCCATCCTACTGTGGCTCGCATTGCATCATTCAGCAGCACCAAGGGAATTCCGCCCTCCAAAGTTCCGACCGGACAAATCAGCTTGCAGAACCAAGGGTAACCCTGGCCAATCATATCAGTGATATACAGTGGAAGAAGAATAACGAATACCAAAAGAATCCCGTATTTCAGCCAGCGCAACTGACGGTCACCCTTAAATGTACGGATCTTCAACTTGGAAGGAAGCGGGATTTTGTTTAGCAGATCCTGAATCAAACCAAATGGACACAGCCAACCACATACAAAGCGGCCCATGAACGTACCGACCAAAATCATAAAACCGGCAACATAAAAGGCAAACTTATACTCGTAGCTTCCAATAGTGGCCTGCAAAGCGCCAATGGGACAGGCTGCTACAGCGCCAGGGCAAGAATAACAGTTCATGCCCGGTACACAGATATTCTTTATCTTTCCTTGATATATTTTTCCTCGGACAAAGCCGATGAGATAACTATTGGTGATAACCGCCCATAAGACTTGAAAAAAATGGCGGAATCGTTCTGATTTCTTTGCTTGTTTATCCAATTCCAATGCACTCCAAACAGATATTGATGGCCTTGCTCATGACGATAGCATACTCCTCCCGCCAGATTCCAAGACTCAGAAATATAACACCGATGACTAGCAACAATACCGTGATCCAGTTGGAATGAAAGATATTTTTTTGCTTCATTGGGTTTCCTCCTTAATGTCACTCATTCCCTCAACGCTTTTGCAGGGTCTGTTCGCAGTAATTTTGCGTTGGCTATGGCAGTAATAAACCATACCAGAAGGACGGTTCCGCAAATGCTCCCAGCAAACTGAAGCGGGGCAATATGAACCGGAAGAATCCCTGACAGGGTGGTGAGAAGGAGTGCAAACAATGTGGTTGTCAAGGCCGAAAGAGACGACAACAGCAGGCTTTCCCAAAGAAGCATCTTTTGGATCTGTCCACGATGATATCCGAGCGCCATCAGAAGTCCTATTTCACCCGAGCGCATACGAGCCAGCTTCATCAGTAGCATCCCACTGATGGTAAGTGCAATCACAACAATGAAGACTGATACAAGAATAAACATCGTTTGCAACTGCAAAAAGGTCTCTTTCAAACTTTCCACCTGTTTTGCAGCTGTAATAGGAACGATTCCCTGCTCTGTAAGCTGTGCAACTACTTCCAGAACTTCGTCAAAGCCGTTGACCTGATAAGTCACCGATACAGGGGACTCATCCCCTTGCAAAGTGCCATAGAGCTCCTGTTCCGTTTTTGCATCCAGGTAGTAGTCATCAAAACTGCCACTGTAAATGCCGCTGATTTGCAGTTTCCTTGAAAAATTACCACAGGAGAAGACGATTTCTTTTCCAATCAGCGTACGGATATCCTGTGCAAACTGTTTGGCAAGGGATGGCGTGATAGCAATCTCCCCATCTCTGGGCATGACACCGATGTTCATGGACTCGTTGGAAATACTACCAAATTGTTTTGGCGGAACAGAAAGGCTGTGTCCTCCAAATTCTATTTTGCACTCTGGGACTGGATACTGTATATAGTACTGCTGGATATCCGGAGATCGTTCAAGCAGTGAAAGTACATCTTCTACCTTGTCATTTTCCTTCAGTAAAATCTGTCCCCAGGAGAACGCGGTATTTTTTTGCTCAAAGTGATTGATTTTTTCTTCTATTATGTTTTGTGAAGAGAATGACATAAGTATCGCACATACTGCAATCGTTACTGCAAGAGAAATTCCCAAAAATCGTTTGAAATGCGTCTTGAAGTTGTGCAATGCTCTCTTAAACATAGAAACGGGCACATCAGGAAGTGCTTCCTTTTGCATTAAAACTGTAACTGCCTGTTTTTTCGCCTCTTTCCATACTCTGCATTTACCATCTTCTATGGTGACAACCTCATCTGCATAATCACAGATTTTACGGTCGTGAGTAATAATCAAGACCGGGCTTTGTTTTGCAATCTCCGAAAGAATTGCCATAATCTCATCCGCAGTTTTACGATCAAGGGCTCCGGTCGGTTCGTCGGCCAGAATCACCTGGGGATTTCCAGCCAACGCCCGCGCAATAGCCACACGTTGTTTTTGCCCACCGGAAAGGTTTTCTATTTTCTCGTTTGCCTTTTCTTCAATATTAAGACGACGCAACAGAGAGAGAGCCCATTCTCTATTTTGGGCGTTATCCTGACAGGTCAGTTCAGCGGCTAACAGGATATTTTCTAGCACTGTATAGCCTGTGAGCAGATGATATTCCTGAAACACAAAACCAATGGTATGTTTGCGGTACTCGCAAAGCTCTTCATCCGACAGTTCCGAAAGTGCTTGCCCATCCACCAGAATTTTTCCGCTGTATTCTCGATCAAATCCCGCGAGAAGGTTAAGTAGCGTGCTTTTTCCCGATCCGGATGCACCTAACAGGCAGGTAATGCCGTTCTCTCCAAATGTATAGGAAAATCCATCCAGCACGATTTGATCCCCATATTTTTTTGAAATATTGTTCAGTTCAATCATCCGCGTCCTCCTGTTTTCAAGGCAGTTAGCGGATTAACCGAGGTAGAAATAAGGCAAGTCTCTGCAAAGCAGAAGACAGACACGCCAAAACTAAGCGCACATCCCAGCCAGAGAGGGACACTCAGCAATAGCGCCACAATCATGCTAAAAAGTCCGGTAAACAAGAACATTCCCGTGTATTCCACCAGCGTCAGCAAGACGATACTATTTTTTGTATAGCCACAGAGGCGATAGACAGCATACTCCTTCCTGCGCATAAATCCGCAAACCAAGCATACGGAAAGCGCAGCCAATACGGAAAGTATGACAATCAAAGCGGAAGAAAGACCAGTCTGCACCAGAGCAGTTCCCTTTAGTCCCATAATGTCCCGAATCAGCTCAGCCTGTCCCAGCGGCACAATGCCCTTTGCCATCAATTCATCGTAAAGTTCCAAAAAATGCTCGGGAGAATCTGCGCGGATAGTGAAACTAAAACTGGGATTTTCTTTTTCTGCCTGAGCATAAATATCTTTCATAATTGCCAATGACGGAAACAGGGAATCCTCGTACTCGAACTGCTCAACTTTTCCATCAAATTCAATGCCGTAAGAGGTATCTGCTATACCGGAAACCTTAGCGTTAAAGGAAATAGGCATTGCCACCGGCTTACCACTGTCCCAGTTATAGACCGAACCGACAAAGGAAAGTTCTTTTCCGAGAATCTCTTCATTGGTATAGCCCATTTTTTTCACTAAGATTTTAGGCAAAACGATTTCGTTTTTACTGTTATCGGCGATGCGGCCGGCAATTATCTGATTGTAGTTTGGGGACTGTCCGCTTTCTTCAATAATGAAGTCTTTGCCATCTACAGTAACAACCATATCTTCCATTGGTGCATCCATGATGATAGCCTCAATACGGTCATCATTTTGGTATTCCTCCAGCAGTCCGCTGATGTCTTGCTCTACACCTTGTGGAACACCAGGATTTTCCTTGCCTACCTCGCCACCACTTGTAAACGAAGGAACAAGCAGAAGATTTAGAACCGAGTTTCCCTGCTTTTCTAAAAGCTCCTGAAACGCTTCACTGCTACTTCCATTTAGCATACCGCTGAAGTTCACAGCAAGACAGGAAGCAGCAATCGCCATTGCAAGGACGATAGAGAGAAGTTTTCCCATCTGGCGCTTGCCGGTCACTCCGGCCATCCGCAGAGCAGAGCGCATGGTCAGGCGGAGATTCTCCGTGGAGCGGCTATGTGCTTTCGTGGTGCTGTCACCTTTGTCCGATCTAATCAGTACGCCTTTATCTAACTCAAAAACGGAGCATTTACCTTGAATGAGAGAGATGTCGTGGGTCACAACGATGACCGTCCGCTCTTTGGCAATTGACGTCAGTAGTGCCCCAATCTCATGGGCGGTTTTGGCATCCAATGCAGCAGTAGGCTCATCGGCAATCAGCACCTGAGGATCTTTCATCAGTTCTCTGGCAATGGCTACGCGCTGCTTCTGTCCGCCTGACAGTGTGCGAACCTTCTGATCAGCCAGTTTTTCAATCCCCAACTTTTTTAAGAGCATACTCAGACGCTTTTCACTATCGTTTCGACTCAGATAGGTCGGAACCAAAATGTTCTCCCGAACAGTTAGTTCGTCAATCAAGTGGAAACCCTGGGCAATAAAGCCAAGTTCCGTTGCATAGAACTGGGAGCGATCCTGATCAGAAAGTTCTTTAAGGTTTCTGCCACAATAAAATGCTTCGCCTTCATACTGTCTATCCATGGAAGAAAGAATGCGGAGCAATGTTGTTTTTCCACTACCGGATGCGCCGATGATGTAGTTCATCCCTCCGCTAATGGAGAGTGACACATTTTTCAGCGCTACTTCGCCCCCAAATGTTTTGGTGATATTTTTTAATTCAAACATGGGTTATTCCTCGTTCCCTTTCTGTGCAATCTTCTCAATTTCATTCTTCATTGTGACACGCCAGTGGTTCTTGGGCATTGCGCCAACATAAGGCTCACTGACCACATTTCCTTCGCTGTCTACAAAGAAACTTTCCGGAAATGCCTGAATGCCCTTCAAACGACCTTCCAGAAGCACGCTGTCTGGGATCAGGGTAGGATACTCTACTCCTGCGGTTTTAATGATTTCCTTTGCTTTTTTCAGGCTGTCCTCATTGATCTCATTGGTATTTCCAACATCCATACAAACACTGATGATGTTGAAGCGAACACCGTCATCCTGAAATTCCTTTCTCAGTTCATTCAAGATGGGCATTTCCTCAATGCAATAGCTGCAAGTAGTTGTCCAAAGATTAACCATGGTCAAATCGTAATCTGCAAAAATATCCTTGGAAACAGCATTACCATCAAAATCCTGTGCGGAGAAATCGCCCAAAGAAACAGGCTTAGACTCATTCTGTTCTGATGTGGAGGACCCCTGCTGCGCCTCAGCGACGGTGGTTGAAGCTCCTCCGTTTGTGTCGGCGTTTGTGTTGGACTTTCCACAAGAAGCCAAACTAAGTGCCATCACCAGCAGCAAAAATACTGAAATCATTTTTTTCATCTTAAATACAATCCTTTCTTTGTTGTAGTGTAGTTACATTACATAAGGAGTATAGCGCGGCTGGTATAAAATCCATATAAAGAGGACGCCGGAAGAAATTCTTCCGGCGTCCTCTCTCATTAGATATTTCCTTCGTAGTGCAATTCTGTCCTTTTCTTTATATATTACCATTAAAGCCTACGATAAATATACTGCCTTGAGGCTGATTGTTTTTCACATAAATGTATCCATTATGCTTTTCTATAATACTTTTTACAATGGCTAGCCCAAGACCACTGCCACCCAGTTCTCGACTGCGAGACTTGTCCACACAGAAAAATGTGTCAAAAATATGAGACTTAGCCTCATCAGGAATACCGATACCGGTATCTGCAATAGTTACCTGAGCATCTGTTATTTCGATGAAAATGGAGCCGCAATCTACATTGTAGCGGATTGCATTGGAGATCAGATTAAAAAACGCTCGCTGCAACAAACTGTCATCGCCTAACACTGTTCCTTGGCCAGAAATCGTAATTTCAATTTGTTTAGTAGCAGCATATTCTTCAAGTTCAAAGACCGTTTCTTCAAGCAAAGGTCTCAACTCTACTGGTTCCTTTTTTCCTATCCCTTGTTCGTTGGTAAATGTGAGCAGATCTTTTACCAGATTGGAAAGACGCTCTGTGCTTTCTCCAATACTTTGGAGCAAATTTGTATATTCCTCAGGATTTCGATCTGGCTTCATTTGAAATACATCCAACTGGGTTTGAATCGCAGCGAGAGGGGTACGTAATTCATGGGCAGCATTAGCAGAAAAATTTTTTTGTACCTGATAAGACAGATTGAGTTTCTCGGTCATATTTTGAAACGCCTGAGCCAACTTTGCAACTTCATCTTTTGTTTGTGGAATTGAGACACCCTCATCTAGATTGTGAATGTCAATATGTTGAACTCTCTCTGTAAGGTCTTCCAATGGCTTAAGTGTTCTGGAAGCAAACAGATAGGTTAAAGCAGAACCTATCGCAATAAGACATAACATAACCAACACGGTTGTTCCCCTAAATTGCCAGAGAGCTTCCGTGACTGCAACAGAGGGCTCCGATGTTATTGCCGGCATACTTTCATCAACAGAGATCGCTGGCGTAGTAATGGTGGCCTGAACCAGCCCATTGGTTGAGTAAATAGTAGAGATTGCAAACGCCACACACATAACAGTTAAAATACATACTGAAATAGTAGTTAGTTTTAGCTTTAACGGGATACTTCTTTTCATATGCTTCCTTCCTCACGAATTACATACCCTTCGCCGATAATGTTACAGATAGGATCATATCCCAACTGTGCTTTTAACTTCCGACGCAGGGAGGACATATGAACTCGAACTGAATTAGAAAAGGTGTCAGCATTACTGTCCCATACGTGTTCAATCAATTCTTCTAACTTGATTACTCGTCCTTTGTGCAGCAGCAGATACTCCAATAGGGCATTTTCTTTCGTAGTCAGAGAAACTGGATGCCCCGCTGCGGTTACGATTCTGGATGCGGTGTCAAAACAAAGAGACCCACTGGACAAAACAGTGTTTTCGATCACTGTTTTCCTACGTAGCAGTGAGCGCACACGAGCCTCTAACTCCGCAAAATGAAAAGGTTTAGTCAGGTAGTCGTTGGCTCCCAAATCTAGCCCTTTTACCTTGTCTTCAATCCCATCACGGGCAGACAGAATCAACACAGGAACATCCAAATTTTCCTTACGAAAATTTTCGAGCACAGAAAACCCATCTAGCTTGGGTAGATTCAGGTCCAGAATGATGAGATCATATCTTTCATAAAAGGCCTTTTCATCTGCACTCTCTCCATCTCCCGCTACATCAATAGCATATCCTTTCAAACGTAACCCTTCTGCAAGGGAGTTACGCAGCTTTTCTTCATCTTCTACAATCAAAATTTTCATCGAACCACCTCGTTTCTACGTTGAGTGTATATAAAGAGCTATAAAATTCGTGTAAAGTTGAAATCATCTTTACTGTCTGGGCGAATCGATATTCACCCTTCAACTAAGTTTCTTCTTATTTATGATAGCATATATCTCTTTGCAAGAACAATCTAATTAGTATGAAATTTCTATATGTGATTTATTCCCATAAATATTAAATAGCTACTTGTAAAAATAGATTCAATGAGCAGCTATTTTGTGTTCGATAGAAAAAACATCGGATAAATCACCCTTGACAAATCTTTTCCCAGTTTGATTTAATGAATGTCTTTTTCTTGTAGCTCGTTTCTTTTTCTTTTGAATACATCATATATTTGATATAGGCTTCCATATCATTTTCTAAACAGAAGAAATAATTATCATATGATCCATATCCTGCATCCGCTACTACTGTTTTGGGCATCCTGTTATAAAGTGCTCTGAATGTTTCAAGAAATTTGATAAATGTCTTTTGATCGGTTCTATCCTGATAGATACAAGCCAATTGGATATATTCGCTGCTTACTGCTATCTGTGCATTGTATCCTGCCTTGAAGATTCCTGTCTTCATGTAATGGTCCTCTTTCATGTGCATCATCGTTGCATCGTGGTCTGTTTTCGAACAGCTGTTTCTGTCAGGACCGCATAGTTCAATTCTTTCCAAACAGTTTTGTAGTGTTTCTTTGTATTTCATCAATTCATCATAATAACGCTGGATCTGGCTTTTTCGCTTACCTTTTCCATAAATGAAAGTGATTCCCTCTTGTTCAACGATATGAAAAATTTGGTTAGCCATATTTTCTATGTCTTTTATTGTCCACTCATCTTTTTGAGATGCTTCAATACGATCACCCAGTTTCCTGACCCATTCGTTTAATCGAGTGAATATTTTATCTCTTGTTTTGATTGCGGTCTTTTTCCAGATGAAAGTAAACTTGTTGGCATTGGCCTCAAGCTTGGTTCCATCAATGTAAACCGTATCATGATCAATTGACGGATCTAATATCTCAATTGATTCAAATATATCTCTAAAAATGAATTGGATGTCATATTTTAAATACTTTTGGATGAAACGATGAAATGCCATGTGACTTGGCGTTTCCTCCTGCATCAAGAACATGAAACGGATGTCCGTTCTACAGCTTTTTTCAATATCTCTTAGACTATAAATATGATTCATGAACGCAAACAGGATGACTTTGATCATCTTGAAGGGATTGTATTCTTCACGCCCTCTGTGAGCAGGGTGATTAAGATATTTGTTCCAGTTGACTCCTTCCATCACTTCAAGAAAACTGTACACCGGATCAGAAGAATCGATCTTTTTTTCACAATCCAGTGGTAAAATCATCTGAAATGCGGTATAATTCCTATTGCTCAGATAGGAATGATTTAGCTCTAACACTTCGATGTTTTTCATAGCTAAATTATACCAAAAAATGCATCCTTTCTCTTTTGAGATCAGATGCATTTTTTATTTTTGACTATTCCTTATTCGTTACAGCCTCTTATTATTTCATCTTAACTTAATGACATTGGGGAACCTGCTTATTTGTGATTCATTGTATACAGACAGATGCCGGCGGCAACCGCAACATTCAGAGACTCAAATTGTGACATTTCAATAAATACGGTTGCGTCGCTTTGATTTAAAATATCCTCGCTGACGCCTTGTCCCTCATTTCCGAAAACGAGTGCAAAGCGCTTTTGTGCCGGCAGAGAAGCAAGAGGAATGCTGTCTTTGTGCAGAGCAGTGGCATAGACAGGAATCTTCTTCTGCTTGAGTTCCTGGATGCATGTATCCAAAGGCTGCGTTCTTGTTTTCAGATGAAAAAGTGCACCCTGAGTGGAACGGATAACTTTTTCGTTGTAGATATCTGCACAGCCCGGAGATAAGATGATATTTTCATAACCAAAAGAATAAGCACTTCGTAAGATCGTACCAAGATTTCCAGGATCCTGAATGCGGTCCAACAGGATAAAACGATCACCACTGATGTCAAAACGATCAGGGAGACGACAAAGTGCCATGATAGAAGTGCCGGAAACAGTCGTGGAGAGTTTATCTAAAATTGCTCTGGTAACGATGAAATGTTCATAGGCGGGAAACAGGTCTTTTTTCTCATTCAAAGTAATGATGCATTTGACCAATCCCGCTTTATCTGCTTCTTCGATCAGATGTTCTCCTTCTACTAGAAAACAGCCTGCTTCATCTCTGTATTTTTTCTGTTTTAACTTTGCCCATTCTTTTACACGGGCATTTTGCAGTGAATTGATTTCCATATGAACACATCCTTTTTCTTCTGTTAGTATAGCTTAAAAAATAAAGAAAGGAAATGAATTACTGAAGAAGATATAGGAGAATATTGATCTTTTTGCTTTTTGTTATTCCCGTTCATCGTTTGTTTTGTTTGGAAGGAGGAAACTATGTTACTTGGTATTGGCAGTGTTTTGTTATCTGCTGTGTTGCTTGGGATAATTCCGCTGTTGACTAAGGTTTTGTATGCAGCCGGATTTGATGCGATTTCGGTGGCTTTTTACAGACATGTCTGCGTTTTGCCGATTCTGTTTCTGTATTGCCGTATCAAAAAAAGCTCATTGCGGCTCCCGTTGCGGCAGCTGTTTCAACTTTCGCTTTATGCCGGTTTCTTTTCTGCAGTCACGATGCTCCTATTGAATCTGTCGTATCTGTATATCCCTGTCGGCATGGCTACAACGCTGCATTTTTTATATCCTGCTTTTGTCATTTTGATTTGTGTCGTTTATTATCGTCAGCAAATCGAGCGTCCGATTCTTTGTTCTTTGATCTTGGTCCTGTTTGGAATCTTTTGTTTTTTCGAACAGGGGAGCATTCAAGGGATGGCGGGGATCGCGCTGGCCCTGCTTTCGGCCATCACATATGCCGTGTATCTGATCCAGCTGGAACGTCATCGGTTTAATCAGATGGATTCCGCTGTGTTTACATTTTATCTGTCACTTTGCACCATCGTGATGCTCATGATCGTGGTCGCCGTGAACATGATCGGTCGCCACGTCCACATGGGTGCTCATCACGCCGTTTTTGAGCTTTTTCTGGATGTGCAGGTGGAAGGCGTCGCCCAGATTGAGCTTGGCCAGATCGCGCTTGAGGGCTTCCGCATCGCCGCCCGCGTCGAGCAGCGCGCCCATGGTCATGTCTCCGCTGATGCCGGAAAAGCAGTCAAAATACAGGATCTTCATTTTTCTTCCTCCTTATAAGCGGCAAAGCCGGTGTGATTGATCTGCGATGCGATGTAACCCGCGCCGAAGCCGTTGTCAATATTGACCACGGAGATGCCGCTGGCGCAGGAATTGAGCATGGTCAGCAGCGCGGACAGCCCGCCGAAGTTCGCGCCGTAGCCCACGGACGTGGGCACCGCGATGACGGGACGATCCACAAGACCGCCCACGACGGAGGGCGACGACCGGGCAGCTCACCAGTCCGCCCAGCACGCTGGCCAGCGCGCCCTCCATGCCGGCGATGGCGATGACCACGCGGGCGCTCTGCAGCTTGTCCAGCTGAGCCAGCAGCCGGTGCAGCCCCGCCACGCCCGCGTCATAGACGCGATCGACGGTATTGCCCAGCACCTCCGCGGTGATGGCGGCTTCCTCCGCCACGGGCAGGTCGCTGGTGCCCGCCGTCACGACGCAGATATGCGTTTCGGGCTTGACGGTTTCTCTCCGCTTCACCACGACGATGCGCGCGTCCCTGTGGTACTCCACATCGTCGTCTAAATCGCGCACGGCCTCGTAGTGCTCGGGGCGCACGCGGGTGAGCAATATGTTCTCCGCGCCGCGGCGGAGCATGGCCTGGGTGATGCCGCGGGTCTGCTCGGGGGTTTTCCCTGCGCAATAGATGACCTCGGCCACCCCCTGGCGCAGCGCGCGGTGATGATCGACCCGCGCATAGCCCAAATCCTCAAACGGTTCCAGCCGCATCTCGATCACGGCGTCCTCGATGCTCAACTCGCCGTCCTTGACGCGGGACAGGATCTCTCTTACGTCTTTCATCGTCTCTTCTCCCCCACCCTTCAGTCCCGGCCTTGCGGCCGGGCCAGCTCCCCTCAAGGGGGAGCCTTTCTATCTCCAGCTTCGCTCTTTAATTTCCCTTTGCGCGCGCAGATGCGGTTTCGGCCCCGTTCGTTCCTGAAGCGGTGTGGCAGGAACCCGGCAGGGGGTGCGCCGCCGCGTCCGACGGAACGGAGGCTGCGGCGCGCGCGGAGCGCGCAGCGCGGGCCCGGCGCAAGACGGGCACGCGGCGGCGCACCCCTGAAGGAGCACTCGGTTCCGGCTTCCGCCGTCCGCCCTTCGTCTCCCGTTCCCGTTTTCTCCGCCTCCGCGCTTTACTTCTTTTCGTCCAAGTGGATATTCAGCGAACCCATCCGGTAGCCGCTCAGATCAAGCGCGGCGAAGTCGAAGCCGCAGGCCTTGACCGCCTCGGCGACCTCCTGCGCGCGCTGCGCCACGGCGAGGATGTCCTCCTTCGGCACCTCGATGCGCGCCACGTTGCCGTGCGCCCGAACGCGCACCTGCGTCAGCCCCATCGCAAACAGCGCGGTCTCCGCAAGATCGATGCGCCGCAGCACGGCTTCCTCCAGCTTTGTGCCGTAGGGAATGCGCGTCGCCAGGCAGGCCAGGGCAGGCTTTCCCGCCGTGGGCAGGCCGTAGAACGCAGAGCGCTGACGGATCTCCGCCTTGGTCATGCCGAGCTCCTTGAGCGGGCTGGATACGCCCAGCTCTTTCAGCGCGCGCATACCGGGGCGGTAATCGCCCACGTCGTCGGCATTGGAGCCGTCGGCCAGCGTGTCAAAGCCGTGCGCCCGCGCATAATCCCACAGCGCGGTGAACACCGCCGTCTTGCAGATATAGCAGCGGTCAGGCGGATTGTCGCACAGGCCGGGCACGGCGTGCATATCCATCGGCAGCACCACCAGGTGCGCGCCCATATCCCGCGCATAATCCTCCGCCTCATGCTCCTCCCGGCGGGAGTGCAGCTGCGCCTGCGCGTGCATGGGCAGCACGTTATCGCTCCCCAGCGCGTCTATCGCCACGCGCAGCAGATATGTAGAATCAACGCCACCGGAAAACGCAATGGCGATGCGGCCCTTTTCCCTCAACCATTCGATCAGTTTTGCTTCCTTTTCCTGAGCATCCATTGGGCATTCTGCCTCCTTTTCGGCTTATTATACCACATCCCCCCTCGCGCAAAAAGCCCCCGCAGCGGACAGTTTCGTCGCTGCGGGGCAGTTGTTACAATATATTTACCTTTTCGGTAGGTTTTAGGCTTTATCCTTTATTTGCCCAGCACGCGGCTGACAGGATCCATGGGATCGGGCTCAACCGCGCCCAGGTATTTGCAGGCTTCGGAAAGAATCTGGCTGTAAGAGCCGAACGCGCCCGCGACATGGTGGATGTAGGGCCCAAAGACCAGCTTTTCCTCCCACTTTTCCCAGTCGCTGACCTTGACCCAGACGTAGGTGCCGCCCTTGGCGGGGCCGTCCACGGCCTTGCCCTGGCCGCTCATCAGGGTGTACTTGCCCTCCAGCGCGTCCATGCGGCAGATGGTCACATCGCCGTTGCGCAGCTCAAACTGACCCTGGCCGCCCTCGGCGATGGCGGGCTTGCTGCCCGGATGCGCCAGCGACACGGGGAACGGTCCGCAGTGCCAGAACAGCTCGGTGTTGTCGTCGTTGGCATTGCGCACGGTGATGTCCGCAAAGAAGATGGGCTCTCTGCCCAGCGTCGCGGCCTGGAGCATCACGGCGGAAACCGCGCCCAGCACGTCGCTCTCGCACGCGCAGGGGATGCCCAGATCTGCCAGCATGCCGATCACCTGGCAGCCGCCCACGCCGATGGCCTGACCCAGCACGGTCCAGCATTCCAGCGCCACGCCGTCGGACTTGGAGGCCTTCACCTTGTCGATCAGCGCCAGCTTCAATGCCTGCTGCGCGCGCTGCTTATCGATGGGCATGGCGGAAACATCCACCTTGGCGGCGTATTCCTTTACGCCCGCCTCCACCTCTTCGGCGCGGGTTTCGAGGATCTTCTGCACATCCTTGGCCAGGATTGCGGAGGTATAGGGCGTCACTTCGATGCCGAAGTTGCGCAGCAGCTCGTCCTCGTTGTAGATGACGGAAAGGAACGGCTGCGGGCGGGAGCCGACCGACAGGATGCGCATGCCGCGCGCCTTCTTGACGACCGCCGCCACGGAACAGAAGTCGATAAAGCCCTTTTGGAACATCTCGCCGTCCACATCGCTGTTGACGATGTAGGAGAACGGCACGCGGTAGCGCTGCAGGCACTTGGTGGAGGCCAGCGTTCCGCACTGGGTATCGCGGTCGCGCATACCGGGCATGGGCAGCGGGTCGCGGTTGCCCCAGACCAGCACGGGCAGCTTCATCATCGCGCCCAGCCGGCCGACGACTTCCTCGTTGCCGAAATCGCAGTGCGGCATGAACAGCGCGTCCGCCTTCTGCTCCAGCAGGTATTCGCGCACAGCGTCCAGCTGATCCGCATCATAGAGGATGCCTTCGGGCAGCACGCCCTCCAGATCGCACAGCGCAACCGCGTCGGGCGCAATCTGCCTGCACTTGTTCAGGAAGAGGTTTTTCTGCTCCAGTGCGGAAACCATGTCCGTGAATCCGCGCTTGATGGGAACGATACCGATCTTGACGAATTTTTCCATTGAGTAGCCCCTCCGTTTCGTTTATTTTGAATCTTTTGCTTCAAATTCTTTTTTGAAAAATCAGGCGTTAAAGGTTTCGTAGAGCTTGGTCTTTTCCTCGATCAGGCTGCGGTCGCATTCGCCGGTGGCCATGAAGTCCTTGACCATCTGCAAGGTGGGCGTGGCGGCTCTTCCGCCGATGCCGGTGCACTTGATGGCGGAAACCGCGTTGGCAAACTGCGCGCACTGATCGGGCGGGAGCTTTTCCTCCATCATCGCGTAGAGGAAGCCGCCGTGGTAGACGTCGCCCGCGCCGAGGGTATCGACCACCTTGACCTTGTAGCCGGGCGCGAAATAATAGCCGTCCTTCCACGCCACGACCGATCCCTTGTCGCCCAGCGTAAACACCACGATGCGCGGGCCCTTTTCCATCACGGAGCGGAGATTCTTTTCATATTCCTCGCTGTCGCCGAAGAGCTTGGTGTAGTAGAACTCCGAGCCGATGAATACGTCGATCTCCGGCAGGAACTGCTGCGCCTGCTCGAAATAGCCGTCGCCGTCATAGCACACGGTTCCGCCGTTTTCGTGTATGATCTCCGCCAGCCGGTGGGAAACCGCGTCCGGGTTTTCCAGATGCAGCACCTTGTGCCGGCGCACAAACTCCTCGTCGATGTCCTCTACGGTGTATTTGCGCACCGTGCCGGGGCGGGAGATGATGTTGCGCCCGTGGGTGATGGGGTCGGAGAGCACGAGCGAGAAATAGTTGGTGCCGTCGCGCACCATGCGGCTGGTATCGACATTGTACCGGCCATAGTCCTTGACGAGGAAATCGCCGTAGCTGTCCGCGCCGACGGTGCCGATCATCGAGGACGCGCCGCCGAGCTGGCCGAAGGCGGTCAGCGCCGAGGACACCTTTCCGCCGCCCTGCCAGCTGGTCTGCAGCATCCGCGCACCCTCGTCCTTCTTCGTGGGCAGGTGGTCGATGTGCACCAGGTTGTCGATAAACGGCGTGCCGTAGGCAATCAGATCTCTTTTCATGGGGTTTCAACCTTCCTGAGAAAACTCGCTGTATTTTTCTTCAAATTCTTCCTTGGTCATGCCGAATTCGATCAGGTCCCAATAGCGCCCCTTGGTATAGCCGACCTCGCGCTGACGGCCCTCGCGCACAAAGCCGAGCCGGTCGTGCAGGCCGATCGAAGCCTCGTTGAATTCATAGGCCGCTGCGTTGCACTTATGGAACCGCAATTCCATAAAGTAAAAGCGCATCAGCAGCAAAATCGCCTCGGAGGCATAGCCCTTGTGGCGGAACTCCTCCTGAATGCCCAGCCCATAGCTGAATGAACCCATGCGCACATCCACGCTGTGGGCGTTGATGGAGCCGACGACCTGCCCCTCTTTGTTTTCAATCACGAAGCGGTAGCTTTGCATCTCGCTTTCGCGCTTGATCCTTTCCGGGAAATCCTGCCGCAGCATCCATTCGGGGCGGGGCAGGGGGATGCAGTCGTCGCAGCGGGACATATCGGTATCCTTATTGCGATCGTTTTCGACCCAGATTTCGACGTCCTGCGGCTCCAGCGCGCGCAGGCGCACGCGCTTGCCGGTAAAACAATTCTTCATGGGAACTTTCTCCCTTCCATAAGCCGCAGGCCGCCGTCTGTCTTTTTAGATCACGCGCAGGCCCTTGGGGTTGACCATGTTGATCTTGTGCTTGACCAGTTCCTTGCAGGCGTCCTTGCAGTCGCAGAGCACCTGAAGGCCGCCCTTATTGCCCTTATCCAGCGAGGCCTTCATGGCGTTGGAGAGCGCCATGTTGTATTCGGTGAAAATGTTGAACTTGCTCATGCCCTCCAGTGCGCAGCGGCCGAACTGGTCGTCCGGGATGCCGCTGCCGCCGTGCAGCACCAGCGCCGCCTT
>ERZ827168.3379-NODE-3379-length-16375-cov-12.624020_pt1 | contig 16375 bp, 14 predicted proteins | sample MGYA00519868_ERZ827168 | MGnify/ENA primary metagenome ERZ827168 (study PRJEB31778, sample SAMEA3449271) | human gut metagenome | biome: human gut; feature: human-associated habitat; material: faeces | place: United Kingdom | collected 2010/2012 ...
TTGGTGCCGGTGGCGGGGGTCGAACCCGCACGTCCTTGCGGACACGGGATTTTGAATCCCGGGCGTCTGCCAATTCCACCACACCGGCATGGGGAATAACAGACTTAGTATAGCCAATTATTTGCTCAAAGTCAAGGGGGAAACGCGAATTAACCGAGCAGATCGAGATAATGGTCGCTGGTCAGGCGGGCGTGATGCTCATGCTCGCGGTAGCGGCGCAGGGCCTGCTGGTCGTCGCTCTCGCGACAGAGGTGTTCGATTCCCTCGCAGGAGAAGAGCACAATAAAGAAAATGGCGACAATGACAAGCGGCATAAACGATGAGGCTTCCTTTCCACAGTTGATGCGTATGAAAAATGTCCGGGGAGGTTTCCCCGGAAGCAGGAGCGATTATAGCATGTTTTTGCGGCGAAAGAAAGGACGCAAGTTCATAAGTTTCGCGGGCGGGATTTGTGCAGATGGACAATTCTCTCAATCTTAACGGGATTTTGATAGCGGCGCATGCTATAATAAAACAACATGAAAAGAAGTACGGCAAGAGGAGGCGGCGCGGATGCCGACATCCCTTTCTAAATGGTGGGGCAGTTTTAGGGAAATGATGATTCCCAAGCGGCAGAGCAGGCGGCAGCTGCTCTGCGACGCGGGCATTACGCTCGGCATTTTGGCGGTGGCGGCGGCGGTCTGCACGCTGCTGACGCACATGGGCGACAGCGACAGCGCGGTGCCGATGGTCTTTATGCTGGCGGTGCTGCTGGTCGCCCGCCTGACGGATGGGTTTTTGTTCAGTCTGGTGGCGACGGTGGTTTCCGTCATCGGCGTGAATTATGCGTTCACCTATCCGTATTTCGCGTTCAACTTCACGATCACCGGCTATCCGCTCACGTTTGTGACGATGTTCGCCGTTTCGATCGTCGTCGGCATGCTGACCGATCAGGTGAAGCGGCAGGAGCGCGTGAAATCCGAAGCAGAGAAGGAAAAGATGAAGGCGAACCTGCTTCGCTCCGTGTCGCACGATCTGCGCACGCCGCTGACCTCGATCATCGGCTCGTCCTCCGCCGTGCTGGAGAACTACGACCAGTTCAGCGACGAAGTGAAAAAGGATTTGATCGGCCACGTTCGCGACGACGCGCAGTGGCTGGTGCGGCTGGTGGAAAACATGCTGTCCATCACGCGGTTCAACGAGGGCGCGGTGCAGATTGACAAGGTGCCGCAGGCCGCGGAGGAAATCGCCGCGGAGGCCGTGGGCAAATTCAAAAAGCGGTTCAACACGCTGCCGGTTCGCGTCAGCGTGCCGGACGAGCTGCTGATGGTGCCGATGGATGCGACGCTGATCGAACAGGTGCTGATTAACCTGATGGAAAACGCCGTGCTCCACGCGGAGGGCGCGACGGAAATCGAGCTTCGGATTCGGCGGGAGGGCGATCTGGCGCAATTCAGCGTACTGGATAACGGCGCGGGCATCGAGCCCGCCGTGCTGCCGAAGCTGTTTGAAGAGATGTTTCCCCATGCGGGCGAGCTGCGCGGCGACGGGCGGCGGAGCATGGGCATCGGGCTTTCGGTCTGCATGAGCATCGTGCGGGCGCACGGCGGCACGATGAAAGCGAAAAATCGAGCGACGGGCGGCGCATGCGTTTCGTTTGTGCTGCCGATGGGGGAGGAATAAACGATGGCTGTACGAGGAAAAGTGCTGATTGTTGAGGATGACCGCGCCATTTGCAGCTTTATGCGCCGGGTGCTGGAGGCCAACGGCTATGAATCCATCATCGTGGGCACGGGGCGCGAGGCGCTGAGCATGCTCACCTCGCACTGTCCGGATGTGGTGATTCTCGATCTCGGCCTGCCGGATATGGACGGCATGGACGTGCTGACCCAGCTGCGCGCATGGTCGCTGATGCCGGTGGTGGTCGTCTCCGCGCGGACGGACGAGCGCGAGAAGGTGCGCGCGCTGGACGCGGGCGCGGACGATTACATCACCAAGCCGTTCGGCACATCCGAGCTGCTGGCGCGTCTGCGCACGGCGATCCGCCATACGCGCACGACGAGCGGCAACGCGAGCATCGCGAAGGAAAACCGCTTTACCGCGCGCGGGCTGGTCATCGACTATGACAAATACCGCGTGTATATCGACGGGCGCGACGCGGGGCTGACGCAGAACGAATTCAAGCTGGTCGCGCTGCTGGGGCGCTTCGCCGGGCGCGTGCTGACCTATGATTACCTGATTCGCGAAATCTGGGGGCCGAACAAGGCATATGACAACCAGATCCTCCGCGTGAACATGGCGAACATCCGCCGGAAGATCGAAAAAAACCCCGCCGAGCCGGAATACATCTTCACGGAGGTCGGCGTGGGATATCGAATGATCGAGGGAGACTAAAAAAGAAGACTGAAAAAAGGCTTTGCCGCGAACGGTTGGGATTCGCGGCAAAGCTTTTTATATAAGAAGACATGGGCAGAACGTTATAATAAAGTCAAACTTAGAAAAGACGAAACGCTTTTGAATCTTAAAATGAGGAAAAGAAGACAAATAAATGCAGAAAACATTCAAAATAGCGGAATTACCATCAAAAAACGCAGAAAAAATCAAAAATTCCTCTTTACAACGTCAGACGTCAGGCATATAATATGCACAGAGATTGACAAAGAAACGTCGAGCGGATGTTTTTAAGTCGATCGGAGACGTCAGAAATCGACCGAGGGCACAGCCCGAAGAAAACAGGAGGAATAGAGGATGGCTCGTTTCACTCTTCCCCGCGATTTGTATCACGGCAAGGGAGCGCTGGAAGCGCTCAAAACCTTTGAAGGCAAGCGCGCGATGATTTGCGTCGGCGGCGGCTCGATGAAGCGCTTCGGCTTCCTCGACAAGGCCGAGCAGTATTTGAGGGAAGCGGGCATGGAGGTCGAGCTTTACGAGGGCATCGAGCCGGACCCGTCCGTGGAGACCGTGATGAAGGGCGCGGCCGCGATGGCCAGGTTCCAGCCGGATTGGATTATCGCCATGGGCGGCGGCTCCCCGATCGACGCGGCGAAGGCCATGTGGATCAAATACGAATACCCGGAGTGCACGTTTGAGGACATGTGCAAGGTCTTCGGCCTGCCGAAGCTGCGCCGCAAAGCGCATTTCTGCGCCGTTTCCTCCACCTCCGGCACGGCGACCGAGGTGACGGCGTTCTCCATCATCACCGATTATTCCAAGGGCATCAAATACCCGATTGCCGATTTTGAAATCACGCCGGACGTGGCCATCGTCGATCCGGAGCTGGCGGAGACCATGCCCAAGAAGCTGGTTGCGCACACCGGCATGGACGCGATGACCCACGCCATCGAGGCGTATGTCTCCACCGCGAACTGCGACTTCACCGATCCGCTGGCGATTCACGCCATCGAGATGATTATGAAGGATCTCGTGCCGAGCTACAACGGCGACATGGCCGCCCGCGACCGCATGCACAACGCGCAGTGCCTGGCCGGCATGGCGTTCTCCAACGCGCTGCTGGGCATCGTGCACTCCATGGCGCACAAGACCGGCGCGGCGTTCGCCGATTACGGCGCGCACATCATCCACGGCGCGGCCAACGCGATGTATCTGCCGAAGGTCATCGCCTTCAACGCGAAGGACGAGACGGCCAAGAAGCGCTACGGCGTGATCGCCGATTCCATGCATCTGGGCGGCAGGGACGACGACGAGAAGGTTGCGCTGCTGATCGCCTACCTGCGCGGGATGAACGACGAATTGAACATCCCGCATGCCATCGGGCACTACGGCGCGGACAGCTATCCCTGCGAGCAGGGCTTCGTGCCGGAGAGCGTGTTCCTCGAGCGCCTGCCGGAAATCGCCCGAAACGCGATTGCCGACGCCTGCACCGGCTCCAACCCGCGCCAGCCGAGCCAGGAGGAGATGGAGAAGCTGCTCAAGTGCTGCTATTACGATACCGAGGTCGATTTCTAATCCCGCCTCAATCTGCTTTACACGGGGGACGCCAGCGCGAAACGGCGTCCTCCGGTTTCGTCCGCAGGCGGAAATGATTTCCCGAAAAAAAATCGCGCAAAAGGCAGGGCATCGCCGATTTGTGTCGAATAAAAATAAGCTGTTTTGCGTTTTTTCGCGTGGGCGGAAACGCGATTCGGAGTTTGATTCAGGAGGAAGCCCCATGTTTAGGATTGTCAAAAAAGAGCGCCTGAACCCGACCGTCACCAAGATGGTGATCGACGCGCCGTTTATCGCCAAAAAAGCGGAGCCCGGCCAGTTCATCATTCTGCGCGCGTTGGAGGACAGCGAGCGCATCCCGCTGACCATTGCGGATTACGACCGTCAGGGCGGCACGGTTACGATTATTTACCAGATCGTCGGCGGTTCGACGATGGAATTGGATACCCTCGAAGAGGGACAGACGCTGCATGATTTCGTCGGCCCGCTGGGCGTTGCGACCCACACCGAGGGGCTGAAAAAGGTCGCCGTGGTCGGCGGCGGCGTGGGCTGCGCCATCGCGCTGCCCGTGACCAAGAAGCTGCACGAGCAGGGCTGCGAGGTGCACGCCATCGTCGGCTTTAGAAACAAGGATCTCGTGATTCTGGAGGACGAGTTCAAGGCCGCTTCCGATACGCTGGTGATGATGACCGACGACGGCAGCCACGGCGAAAAGGGGCTGGTCACCGCCGCGCTGGAGCGCCTGATTCAGGCGGGCAACGCCTATGACGAGGTGATCGCCATCGGCCCGCTGGTGATGATGAAATTCGTCTGCGCCGTGACGAAAAAATATGGGATCAAGACCGTCGTTTCCATGAATCCCATTATGATCGACGGCACGGGCATGTGCGGCGGCTGCCGCCTGACCGTCGGCGGCGAGACGAAGTTCGCCTGCGTGGACGGCCCGGATTTCGACGGCCATCTGGTCGATTTCGACGAGGCCATGAAGCGCGGCACGATGTACCGCGACTTTGAGCAGCACGCCCGCGAGGCGCACTGCAACCTGATGAACAAGGAGGTCAAGTGATATGGCCGTTACGCGCAATATGAACCCGAAAAAATGCCCGATGCCTTCGCAGGAGCCTGACGTCCGCAACAAGAACTTCGACGAGGTCGCCCTCGGCTATACCTACGACATGGCCGTGAACGAGGCCAAGCGCTGCCTCAACTGCCCGACGAAGCCCTGCCGCAGCGCCTGCCCGGTTCAGATTGACATCCCCGCGTTCATCGAGCGCGTCGCCAACGAGGATATGGAGGGCGCTTATCGGGTGCTGACCGCGTCCTCCGCGCTGCCCGCCGTCTGCGGCCGCGTCTGCCCGCAGGAGAACCAGTGCGAGGGCAAGTGCGTGCGCGGCATCAAGGGCGAATCGGTCGCCATCGGCCGTCTGGAGCGCTTTGTCGCGGATTGGCACCGCGAGCACGTGGCGGATCATCCCCAAGCGCCCGCCCCGAACGGCCACAAGGTCGCCATCATCGGCGCGGGGCCGTCCGGCCTGACGGCGGCGGGCGATCTGGCGAAGCTGGGCTATCAGGTCACGATTTACGAGGCGCTGCATCTGGCGGGCGGCGTGCTGGTGTACGGCATTCCGGAATTCCGCCTGCCGAAGGCCATCGTGCAGAAGGAAATCGACGGCCTCAAGGCCATGGGCGTGGATATCGAAACGAACATGGTCATCGGCAAGGTGCTCACCATCGACGAGCTGTTTGAAATGGGCTACGAAGCCGTCTATGTCGCCTCCGGCGCGGGTCTGCCGCGCTTCATGGGGATTCCGGGCGAGAGCCTCAAGGGCGTGTATTCCGCCAACGAGTATCTGACCCGCATCAACCTGATGAAGGCCTATCGCGCGGACAGCAAGACCCCGATCCGGCACAGCGGCAAGGTCGCCGTCGTCGGCGGCGGCAACGTCGCGATGGACGCGGCGCGCTCGGCCAAGCGTCTGGGCGCGAAAGAGGTGTACATCGTCTATCGCCGCGGCATGGAGGAGCTTCCGGCTCGCCGGGAGGAGGTCGAGCACGCCGAGGAGGAGGGCATCATCTTCAAGACCCTCACCAACCCGGTCGAGGTGCTGGGCAACGAGAACGGCGAGGTCTGCGGCATGCGCTGCGTGGAGATGGAGCTGGGCGAACCGGATGCTTCCGGCCGCCGCCGTCCGATCGTCAAGGAGGGCAGCGAGTTTGTGCTCGATGTGGACACGATGATTATGTCCATCGGCACCAGCCCGAACCCGCTCATTCGCCATACCACGCCGGGGCTTGAAACCAACCGGCACGGCTGCATCGTCACCAACGGCGAAGACGGCCTGACCAGCCGCGAGGGCGTGTATGCCGGCGGCGACGCCGTCACCGGCGCGGCGACGGTCATCCTCGCCATGGGCGCGGGCAAACACGCCGCGAAGGCCATCGACGAATACATCATGGAGATGGCGAACGTGGGCGGCGCGCAGGCGAAGCCCCAAACAGCCGCGGCGCTCAAAGAAACCGTCGAGGCCGAGACCATCCGGCGCTGATCCATTCGAATCCGTTTTTGGAGCTGTCAAGCTAATAAAACCGATATTTCAAGAAAAAACAAGTTTTTTTGCCCGAAGGTTTCCAAAGAGGTTTTCGGTTGTTGCTGCCAGTGGCAGAAACAAACAAACGAAAACGGAAAGCCCTTTGGTGGGGCGATGGGGCAAAGCCCCATATTCTGAAAATGCTTTGTTTTTCATTCTTGAACGATTGGGATTGAGCTTGACAGCTCTTTTTTTAACGGACAGGGGAAAAATCGCCCGCGTGAGCAGAGCCTTGCAGATTTTGGCGGAGATGGGCGTTCACGCTTGCGCAGCGTTTGTAAAATTGGTATAATAGCTCCATCAAAATCAAAACAAATGCAGAGGAGTGCGCTCGATATGACGACGTTTGCAAAGCGGATCACCGCCGCGAGGAAGGAAAAAAAGCTGACGCAGGAGCAGGTGGCGCAGGCTGTGGGCGTTTCGCGCCAGACGGTCTCCCATTGGGAAAACGGGCGCGTCGAGCCGACGCAGGAGCAGCGCGAGGCGCTTTGCCGCCTGCTGGAAATCCCCGCGGACGCCCCGCAGCCCATGCCGCTGCGCCGCCGTATTCTGGCTGCCGTCGCGCTGGCTGCGTTCGTCACGATTCTGGTGATGGCGGTGTATCCGATCTATAAGAGCCGCCACGCGGGCGCAAACCCCGAGGCCGCGCAGGAAACGCCGGTTCCGCAGAGCGAAAAATATTCGTGGGATTGGTTCCAGCAGCCGGACGCGCAGCCCGTCGAGGGACAGGCGCACATCGAGCTGACCACGGCGGAAAGGCCGCTGATGCTCACGGAGAGCGAGAACGAGGAGAAGCCGTATGTGTGGAGCATCCTCCTTTTCGCGCAGGAGACGAACGGCGTGTCCTTCACGATGGAAAAGGTCACCGAGGTGTATTTTAACAACGAAAAACTGCCGATGCAGACCGCAGAGATGACGGCGAACGAGATCGAGTGGTATTGGTATTCGACGCGGCTGGAGGCGGGCGGCATGACCAGCTATGCCACCGATCGCCCGGCGGACGGCGGGATCGGCTACGGCGTGGCCGTCGAGGGAAAGGACGACAACGGAAACGAGCTGACGTTCAAGCTGTATATTCCGTTTTCCAGCGAAATCAAGCCGGAGCTGACGCCGGAAGATTTCACCGGCGAGGCCGAGCCGCAGGAAAATCAGGCGTTTATCCGCCTGACGCCGGAGCAGAACCCTGCGGCGATTACGCAGGATGCGTTCTTTCAGGGCGGGAAGGGCTGGTTTTTCAACGTTTCCATGCAAAACGAGAGCGACGTGGCCTTTGTGCCGGAAAGCGTGACGGTGGCCTACTTTTATCAGGGAAAACAGCAGAGACAGGTGGCTCAGCCGACCTCGGCCTTCGGTTTCGGCGAAATGCGCAAGGGCGGCGAGCCGATGATCTATGAAGACGCGGCCTCGTATCAGGCGCTTGACAGCGTCGGCGTGATGCTCAAGGGTACGGATGCGAACGGCAACGCGCTCTCCTTTACGACGCTGGTGCATTTTTCGCAGGAGACGAATCCGTAATGCAGAGCCTCGGCGAAAAAATCCGGCAGGCGCGTCGCGAAAAGGGGCTGACGCAGGAGCAGCTCGCGCAGGCGCTCTTCGTCAGCCGACAGACGGTTTCCAACTGGGAAAACGGGAAAACCGAGCCGGATTACCAAACGCTGGTGCGCCTTTCGCAGGAGCTCGGAATGGAAATCGTCCGGGCGGAGGAAACCCCGGCGGAAGCGCCGCCCGAAACGCCGCCCGAAGAACCGGCGCGTCAGCGGGATGAAGGAAAGGCGCGCCGCCTGCGCCTGTGGCTGGCGGCCGCTGCGGCCGCGGCGCTTGCGCTCGCGCTGGGGCTGGCGCTGCTGCCGTCGCCCGGCCGGAGAAGCGGCTACACGGTGGAATGGTTTCAGCAGGAAGCGGCCGACGTGCCCGATCAGGCGTTTGTCCGCATTTACACCAAGGCGGCGCTTCCCGTCGCGGTCAAGCAGCAGACGGCGGAATCCACGCCCGTCTGGGAATACAATCTCTTTATCCGGGAGGAAAACGGCGTCGGCGTGACGGTTTCCGAATTGACGTGCGTTCGCTTTTACAAGAGCGGCAAGACGGATATTTACGCCACGACCGTGGATGTTTTCGGCGAGAGAAACGGCGGCAGACCCAGCTATATCGGCGGGCGGGAGATGCGGCGGCTCAGCTGCGGACGCACGGCGGACAGGCAGAGCATCGGCGAAGGCTGGATGCTCCGCGGCACGGACGATCACGGCAATCCCGTCTGTTTTACGACCTATATTCCGTTTGAGCGATACAGGAATTGAACAAAAAGCAGGCGCATGATCCGTCTCCCCGACAGGGAGCGCAATCATGCGCCTGCTTCTGTATGTCGTTTAGTAGGCGTAGGTCCAAGCCGTCGGATACGGCGAAACGGCGGTCACGCCCGTCTTGGCAAACGCCTTTTCAAACTGAGCGTTCAGCTTGTCGAGCCGCGCCAGCAGCGCCGCCGCGCCGTCCGCGTCCTTCGGCGTGGGCTTGAAATCGTTGACGTTTTCCTGCGAGGAAATCGAGCAGGGGATGATGCGCATGTCCGCGTTTTCCGCCGTGCCATCCGGATAGACGCGGAAGCGCTGCTGGAAGATGTAGGTATCCATGTCGTCCGGCCTGCCGTTGCCCGCGAACGAGAAATTGCCCAGCGAATAGCAGATGTATTTGCCCTTGTATACCTCGATCGGGTTCATGCGGTGGCTGTGGTGGCCGATGACCAGATCCGCGCCCGCGTCGATGGTCGCGCGCCCCAGCGGCACCTGACGCTCGTTGGGCACGTAATCCTTTTCCTCGCCCCAGTGGTAGGAGACGACAACCAGCGCGCAGCCCGCGTCGCGCAGCGCCTTGATGTCGCCCTCGATGGCGGCGTAGATGTTTTTATAGTTGCCGTTGAAGGTCTGATAGGCCAGCATGCCGATCTTCACGCCCGTTTCCGTCGTGAACGTGGATGCGCCGAGGTGACCGCTGTAGGCGACGCCGGCGGCGGAAAGCGTGTCGCAGGTATCCTGATAGCCCGCCTTGCCGTGATCCATCACGTGGTTGTTTTCCAGACTGACGGCCTCCACGCTCGCGGAGGTCAGCACCTGCACATACTCCGGCGGCGCGGCGAAGGAATAGGTGTTCTTCGTGGCGCTCTTGGTGTTGGTCAGCGTGCCCTCGAAATTGACGAGCGTGAGATCGTCGGCCTCGAAGATGCTTTTGACGTTGGAGAGCGGGAAATCCAGCCCCAGCGGTTCCTGCGCGAGCTGCTTGTCAAAGATGCTTTGGCCGCGCTTGCGCGTGTCTCCGCCGATGGTCACGTCGCCCGTCGCCGAGAGCGTGACGATCACGGAACCGTCGTCCTGCACGCGCCAGTCGCTGCCGTCCTCGCGCTGATACCACGCGCGCTCCTCCCAATGCTCGGCCTCCTCGATGGCGCCGAGCTGGGAAAGATCGAGCGATTCGCCGACCGCCGAAAGGGGAAAGAGGAAGAAGAGCGCCGCGAGCGCGGCGGTGAAGTGTTTCAGCATGGTTTCGCTCCTTGTGTGTTACGGCTCGTTATCCAGCAGCGCGTGAAAGCGGGTGCGGTTGGTCTTCCAGCGGACGTCCAGCACGGAGGAAGAGCCGACCTGACCGTAGGAATACGTCCCATCCTGCGGAATACGGTATTCCACAAAATCCGCGCCGGAGGTCATCAGCGCGTAGCCCTGCGAGAGGACGCTGAGGATATCCATCGCCGAGAGGCTCATCTTCATGCCCGAGGAGACGCTGTTGTACAGCCCGACCAGCTCCATCAGCGACAGATCGCGGCATTTGTCAAAAAGCTGGCTGACGACCTTGCGCTGCCGCTCGGTTCGGGCGAAGTCGCCGCCGGAACCGGTCGAGCGCGTGCGCATGTAGGCCAGCGCGATGCGGCCGGTCATGTGCACCAGACCGGGGCCGTCCGGCATGTTCGGATCCTTGCCCAGCAGGATGCTGCGGATGGCCAGATACTCGTTTTGGTCGATTTCGATATCCACGCCGCCCAGCGCGTCGATCACCGGCTTCACGTTTTCAAAGTTGACCAGAATCGCGCCCTCGATTTGAATATCCAATTCGCGCTCCAGACAGGAGATGATGCCGCTGAACCCGTGGTTTTTATAGAGCAGGTTGATCTTCGTCTCGTTGCCGCGCGGGTTGTTGATCTTGCTGTCGCGCAGAATCGAGGTGAGGATGACGCGGTTGTATTTCGTGTCCAGCGACACGAGGACGATGGTATCCGTTCGCGCGTCGTCCGTGACATGCTCCGCGTAACCGTCCTCGCCGAGCATCAGATAGTGCTTGACCTGCGTATTGGTTTCGCCCAGCGCCGTCGCGCAGACGAGCGCGAGCATCAGCAGGGCGAGCAGACCGATCCATTTTTTCATACTGTCCTCCAAATGTGGGGAAAATCTTCTCAAAACAAAAACGAGCTGGACGAGGCTTTTCTTCCCGAAACCCATCTATTGATTTCATATTATATCGCAAATTTCCCGCTTAGGCAATGGGCGCGTCATGCGCGGGGGCGGATGTTCATACACTGATAGCGACAAACGAAGAGACGGACGGCCCTGACGGGGAACGGGTGAAGCCGCGTGCCGTATAAAATACTGCATTCATGCGAACCCTACGTCTGCGCGGACGCGCGAAAACAAAAAGGAGGGAACAGGCAGAATGGAGGCTACCTTGCAGGCGGCACGACCCATACGCGGGCCGCACGGCGGCTGGCAGAAGCAGGAGATCGACGCCTTGCAGCAGAGCGTCGAGGCGGCGGAGCGGAGCGGCGAATCCCTGCGCAGCGTGTTTGAGCGCATGAGCCGCCAGCTCGGGCGCAAGCCCAACAGCATCCGCAATTTTTACTACGCGCAGGTGCGCGCGGCGCAGGGGGAGGACGGCGCGCGAGCCACGCCGTTTGAAACCTTTTCGCCGGAGGAGGTCGAGCGGCTGGTCGAGCAGGTGCTGACCGCGAGGGCGCAGGGCGTGAGCGTGCGCGCCTGCGTGCGCCAGATGGCGGACGGCGACAGGACGCGCATGCTCCGCTACCAGAACAAGTATCGCTCCACGGTGCGCACGAGGCCGGAAATCGTCCGCCGCGTCATGGATCGCCTGAACGAGCAGGGGCGCGCTTTCGTCAGCCCTTACGGGCAGGAGGCGGGCGGCGCGGAGCTTGCGGCGCTCAAAAATCGCGCGCAGGAAAGCGGCGACGCGCACATCGGCCAGCTGTTCGAATCGCTGGATTATCTGCTGGCGCGCGCGCTGGAAAAGCCCGCGGACGACGGCGGCGCGCAGCGCCGGGCGGACAGGCTCGGCGCGCGCTGCGACATGCTGCGCATCGCGCTGGACGACGAGCAGAAGCGCTTTGGCAGACTGAAAAGCGAGGCGGGCGGCATGGTGACGTTCCTCAAGGAATACGTCGCCCTGCCGGAGACGGCGCGGCAGAGCGGGCTTCAGGCCTTCTGCGAGCAGGCGGCGCAGCGCCTGAGCCGGGTCGAATGTGCGCTGATGGATGAACCCTAAAGCGACGCCCATGCCGGGCAAAACGGCATGGGCGTTTGTATGCCGCGCGGGAAGCGCCCCGGCGCGTTATTTTTTCTGATCTTTCCACACGAACGCCCACCCGAGCAGGGCGGCGCTGAGGAGGAAGCAGAAGACGGTGAGCCACGAGAGGCCGCCCGCCAGCGGGGCGACGTCGCGCAGCAGCGCGCCGCAGACGAGCAGGGCGGCGGCGACGAGCGCGGCGCAGAGCTTCAAAACGACATCCTGCATGAGGCGCGCCATGTCGTTCCCGACGTGGTGCTCGACGCCCAGATTGGCCTCGCCCTTCAGCCCCGTGCGCAGAATATCGGCCATCAGCGAGGGGATTTCCAGCGACTTGTGCGCGCTGGCGTAAACCGCCTGCGCATCCCGGACGATTTCCCCGCGCCAGTCGATGCTGTGCAGGAGCTGGCTGCCCATCCGCGCGGTGACGACGTTCATCACGTTGATCTCCGGGCTGAGGTCGGCGACGACGCCCTCGATGGTCGCAAGGCCGCGCGCGAGCATCGTCAGGCTGCTCGGCATGGAAATGCCGTTGCGCTTCATCACGTCGGTCAGATCCTCAAAGACCTTCGCCAGATCCATGCTGCCCAGATCGGCCGTACCGTATTGATCCAGCAGCCCCTCGATGTCGCGGTAGAGCTGGCGCTTGTCCGTCTTGCCGCGAAATTCGCCCAGCCCCAGCACCGCGTCGCGGCAGAGGCCGACGTCGCCGCGCGCCACGCCGCTGACGGCCTGACCGACGAGCTTGCGCTCCCGCTCGGTCAGCGTGCCCATCATGCCCATATCCAGCCAGACGATTTTGCCGTCGCGCACGCGCAGGTTGCCGGGGTGCGGATCGGCGTGGAAAAAGCCGTCTTCCATGATCTGCCGAACGTAGTTATCCGCCAGCTTTGCGCCGATTTCCGCCGGGTCGTAGCCGCCCGCCAGCAGCGCCTCGCGGTCGTCGATGGCGACGCCGTCGATGCGCTCCATCACCAGCACGTGCGTCGTGGTCCATTCGCGGTAGAGCATCGGGGAGGTGACGAACGCCACGTCCGCGTTGAGGGCGCGGAAGCGCTCAAGGTTGGTCGCCTCGGTCAGAAAATTCATTTCCTCCTGCGCGACGACCCACATCTCATCCAGCACCTGATTGAAGTTGACCAGACCGCTGGCGGGGGTGTATTCGAGCATCTTGCAGGCGCGCTTGAGCAGCAGGATATCCCGGTTCATCACATCGTGGATGCCGTCGCGCTGCACCTTGACGACGACGCTTTCGCCGCTGCAAAGCACGGCGGCGTGCGCCTGCGCGATGGAGGCGCTGCCCAGCGCCTGCTCGTCAAAGGCGGAAAAGACCTCGCCGAGCGGGCGGCCATACGAACGTTCCACAATGGAAACGACCTGCTCGTAGGGCATCGGCGCGACGCTGCTGCGCAGCTTTTTGAGCGCCTCGCAGTATTCCTTGGGCAGAATATCCGAGCGCATGGAGAGAATCTGGCCGAGCTTGATGAACGTCGGCCCCAGCTCCTCAATGATGGCGCAGAGCTTTTCGGGGGTCAGCCCCTTGATGATCTCGTGGCGGCGGACGACCTCCACGATTTCCATCAGGCGCTGGCGGTTTTCGCTTCGGTTTTCATGTCGTGCGGGCATGGGTCATTCCTCTGTCTTTTCTTCGTCCGTCTTCTTTTCATCCGTCTCTTTTTCGCCGTCGGCCTGCGGCGCGCCGGAGGCGCTTTCCTTTTCGCGCTCGGCGATGCGCGCCTTGAGCGCGGAAAGCTGCTCGTCCGTCAGGCTGTCCACCGCGTCCAGAACGAAATCGGCGGTATCGTCGGTTTCATCGCCGTCCGCCTCGCCGCGATTGTCTTCCGGCGTGACGACGTGCAGCGTCACGTTTTCACGAATCGCGTCCTTGATGTTGTGCTTGAGCTCCTCGTTGAGCACCTTGCCCTGCTCAACGGTCAGCTCGCCCTTTTTGACCAGCTCATCCAGGATGACCTCGGATTTTTCTTTTGTCGCGGCGACAGCGCCGATTCCGGCTAAAATCAGCTTGCGAAGCCCTTCACTGATTGCATCCATGACGATTGCTCCTTTCGCCCGCCAAGCGGGAAGTGATAGGGTGTATATTCGCGGCCGGAAAGGGAATTTCCTTTTTTCAAAAAGATCGGTCAGTGACAGGAAAAAACGCGAATACCGCTTGACGCTGAACGCGCAAAGCTATATGATGGTTCTGGATGGATAATCAGCGCCCCGCGCTGAGTAGACTGTAGACAAAAAGCCATTCTCCCCCCCGAAGGGGGGAATATGCCGGAAACAGGCGATTGGGGCTGTTATACCGGGCGGCGGATACTTGACGATTTGCCGGGAATGAAATAAAATAGAAACCAGTGTCTAAAAACAGGCGGAACAAGAATCAGGGAGGGTATTATGACCAATCAGGAAAAGAAGCAGCTCGCGATTGCGGCCTGCCAAATCCGCATGGGAATTATCGAATCGACGCACGGCGCGAAGGCGGGTCATCCGGGCGGAAGCCTTTCCGCGGCGGAGATGTTCGCTTATCTGTATAACAGGGAGCTGCGCATCGACCCCAAGCAGCCGAAGATGGAGAGCCGCGACCGCTTTGTGCTCTCCAAGGGGCATACCGCGCCGGGGCTTTACAGCGCGCTGGCCTACCGCGGATTCTTCCCGGTGAGCGACCTGCCGACGCTGCGCCACGCGGACAGCTATCTGCAGGGGCACCCGAACATGAACCTCGTTCCGGGCGTGGATATGAGCACCGGCTCGCTGGGGCAGGGCGTTTCCTGCGCGGCGGGCATGGCCAAGGGCGCGAAATACCTGAATGAAGACGTCAATGTCTATACCCTGCTGGGCGACGGCGAAATCGAGGAAGGTCAGGTCTGGGAGGCCTTCATGTTCGCCGCGCACTTCAAGCTGGATAACCTGTGCGTCATCATCGACATCAACGGTTTGCAGATCGACGGCCCGACGGAGAAGGTGATGAACAGCGCGCCGGTCGATGCGAAGATGGAGGCGTTCGGCTTCAACGTCGTCACCATCGACGGCCACGACTTTGACCAGATCGAAAGCGCGTTTGCCGCGTTCCGCGCCTGCACGGGCAAGCCGACGGCCATCCTGATGCATACCACCAAGGGCAAGGGCGTCAGCTATATGGAAAACAGCGTCGATTGGCACGGCAAAGCGCCCAACGACGCGGAATATGAAGTGGCCATGGGCGAGCTGCGCGCCGCGATGGCGGAATTGGAGGCGTGAACATGAGCGAAGTGAAGAAGATCGCGACCCGCGAGAGCTACGGCAAGGCGCTGGTCGAGCTGGGCGGCGAACACAGCAACCTCGTCGTGCTGGACGCCGATCTGGCGGCCGCCACGAAGACGGGCATGTTCCGCAAGGCCTTTCCGGATCGCCATTTTGACTGCGGCATTGCCGAGGAGAACATGATCGCCGTCGCGGCGGGTCTGTCCACGATGGGGCTGGTTCCGTTCGCGTCCTCGTTTGCGATGTTCGCGGCGGGGCGCGCGTTTGAGCAGGTGCGCAATTCCGTGGGCTATCCGCATCTGAACGTGAAGATCGGCGCGACGCACGGCGGCATCTCCGTCGGCGAGGACGGCGCTTCCCACCAGTGCTGCGAGGATTTCGCGCTGATGCGCGCCATCCCCGGCATGGTCGTGCTCTGCCCGGCGGACGACGTGGAGGCGCGCGCGGCGGTCAAGGCGGCCTACGCCTACGACGGCCCGGTGTACCTGCGTTTCGGCCGTCTGGCGATTCCGGTGTTCCACGATGAGGAAAACTATCGCTTTGAGATCGGCAAGGGCGAGACGCTGACCGAGGGCAGCGACGTGGCGATTATCGCGACCGGCCTGATGGTCAACGAGGCGCTCATGGCGGCGAAGACGCTGGCGGAAAAGGGAATCCACGCCCGCGTCATCAACATCTGCACCATCAAGCCGCTCGACGAGGAAATCGTCATCGAGGCGGCGAAGGCCTGCGGCAAGGTCATCACCTGCGAGGAGCACAGCATCATCGGCGGTCTGGGCGAGGCCGTCGCGGCGGTGCTGGCGGAGAAGTGCCCGACGGCGATGCGCCGCATCGGCGTGAACGACGAGTTCGGCCATTCCGGCCCGGCGTGGGAAGTGCTGCGCCAGTTCGGCCTCTGCGCGGATCACATCGTCGAGGTTGCCGAGGATTTCGTTCAGAAATAAGACGTAAGAAGCGGGGCTGTCAAGCTTAAACCGAACATCTCAAGAAACAAATGTCTAAGCATTTTTTGGATATGGGGCTTTGCCCCATCGCCCCACCAAAGGGCTTTCCGTTTTCGT
>ERZ827168.3383-NODE-3383-length-16367-cov-4.080186_pt1 | contig 16367 bp, 10 predicted proteins | sample MGYA00519868_ERZ827168 | MGnify/ENA primary metagenome ERZ827168 (study PRJEB31778, sample SAMEA3449271) | human gut metagenome | biome: human gut; feature: human-associated habitat; material: faeces | place: United Kingdom | collected 2010/2012 ...
CCTCGGCGTCTTTTTCCTCACAGAGGGGGAGAATTTCTTTTGAGAAAAAGGCGAATAACTCTCTCGGTTTTTTCGGAAGATCGAAAAAATTTGTTTTGTCGCTTTCGGACGATAAATATAAAAGAAGAGAAGAGACGCTTTCGTTGAATATATTTTTGACCGAATAATCAAACGCGGTTTTTGTCAGCCCCGAATTATAAAAAATTTCAAGAATCTCTTCCGCTTTTTTCAGCCTAATAATTTCCTCGTACGAAATCCATTTGTTTTTCATTATCTCATACGGAGGCTCGCTTTGAGCGATTATTCCGAATTCCTTCCGAGATTCTATCGGAGCTCCTTTAAGAATCTTTAAAAATCCGAGCTGTAAAACGTCTCCCCCCAGAAGATAGGCCTTATCGAGCGACGTTAAAAAACTTTCGCGGTCCTCATACGGAAGTCCGGCGATCAGGTCGGTGTGAATATGAACGTTTGTTTTTCGCAGTTCTTCAAAAATATCGACAAAGTCAAAAACATCTTTTGCCCGATTTATCGCTCGGAGCGTTTTTTTATTCGCCGTTTGAATTCCTATCTCGAAACGAAACAGTCCTTTTCTCGCGTTTTTTAAGAGGTTGGTGATTTCTCGCGAAACGAGCCAAAGAGATATTTCAAAGTGAAATTCGGTTTTGCCTTTGTCTTGAAGCATAATATAAGAAAGAATGTCGAAGGCTCTCTTTTTATTAAAATTAAATATGCTCATAATAAATACTCCGTTAAAATTAAAATTTATTTATTTGTTTGAGTTTCCCTAAATAATAAAACGGAAGGATTATCTCTAACCTTTTCGCTAAATATTTTTAAATTAGAAATTATTTGAGAAACATTAGTTTGTAAATTTGTATCTTTCATTAAAGTGCCAACTATTCCTTTTCCGCTTTCAACATCTCGAATTATAAAAGACAAATCTTTACTTATAACGCTTATATTTGCAATACTTTCATTAACATTTGAAATTATTTCGCCAATCTCAGATTCATTGGTATTTATTAATTTTGTTATAAGCTCGATTGTAGATGACATATTTGTTATTATGCTTGTAAATTCTTCAAAATTAAGGTCTTTCCCTATATCGCCAATAGAACCTAAAGCGCTTTCTAAACTAAAAGGCTCTACTCCTTTAACTACGCTTTCGGGAGGCAAACTTTTAAGTCCTTCGGTAGTTATTGTAGGCGGAGTTGCCATTATGTATTTTTCGCCCAATCCCAAACCAACAGTTTGTATTGTAAATCTTGTTCCTTCGGGCAAAATAACTTTTTTATCGGTTATAAATAAAGTGACTCTTATAGTGCCGTCTGGATTAATCTCTATATTTTCGATAAATCCTATATTTATTCCGCCTCCTCTATATGAAACTTTACCATTTACAAGCAAATCGCCTATAAATACATAATCTACATATATTCTATAACCGTTTCCTTTTAATTTTAAATTTCCTAATATACTTATAGAAATTAAAAATAACGCTATAGTCAATATAAAGAATATTCCTAATTTTATTTTTTTTCTCATAATTTTATCTTACCTTCCTCAATTTAATTATTTAATCCGCATCCGCAGGTTTTATAGTTTCTATATCCTCGCCTTTTTTAGCAATACTACTCATAAAGAAAAATTTCAAATGAGGCTCTTCGATTTCATGCAAACGCTCAGGAGCGCCTCCTTCAATAATTTTCCCATTATGAAGCATTACGACTCTATCAGCCATTCTAAAAACGCTAGTCATATCATGAGTAATAACTATACTCGTAACATTAAGTAAATTTTGCATCTTTATTATCAAATCGTCTATTATTCTAGACATAATCGGGTCTAATCCCGTTGTCGGCTCGTCATAAAGTAAAATCTCTGGGTCCATAGCAATCGCTCTTGCCAAACCGACTCTCTTTTTCATTCCTCCCGAAAGTTCGGATGGCATTTTTTTTTCTATATTTGGCATTCCAACCATATCCAAAACTTCCGCAACTTTTATTTTTATTCTATCTTCGGGCATATCTTTTTTTATTCTTCGGAGTCCAAAACTTACATTTTCGTAAACATTTAACGAATCGAAAAGCGCCGCTCCTTGAAAAACCATAGCGAATTTTTTGCGAACTTCCGTTAATTCGTTATCCGAAATTTTATTAATATCTTGTCCTTCAACGATTATAGTTCCCGAATCTGGCTGCAATAATCCAATCAAATGTTTTATAAGAACGCTTTTACCGCAACCCGAATTTCCTATAATCGATAAAGTTTCTCCTCTATTAACTATAAGATTAACTCCGCTCAATACGATTTGAGAGCCAAAACTTTTATATACTTCTTTCATTTCTATAATATTCATTAATAAAAACCTTTTAAACTCTAAACGGTAATTCTCAAAAATTTAATTTCATTATCCGCTTTAATTCTATAATTTCCCATGCATGCGGGAATAAGAACGGTTTTACCCGCTTTTAATTTTATATTATTATCTTTTATATCCGATTCTATAAATCCGTCTCCTTCTATATCAATAAAAATTTCAAAAGTTTTAGAATTTGTTTGCGAAGAGAATTTATTTTTAATAAAATATTCTTCCGCCGTAAAATATTTATTTGAAAATATTTCGTTAATTTCTAAATCTTTATTTTTAAATTTATTTCTTTTTTCAGATTTTAATTGATAAGCGTCTATATTTTCTATAACATTAAAAGCGTCTTCAATATGCAATTCTCTCGCTTTTCCGTCTTTATCGATTCTTTTCCAATCGTATAATCTATAAGTAATATCGCTTGAAGTTTGTATTTCTGCTATCATTATATCTCCCAATATCGCATGAACGCATCCGTTTGGAATATAATAAGCGTCTCCTTTTTTAACTTCAAAATAATTAAATAAACTTTCTATATTATTTATATTATTGTCAATCGCTTTTTTAAGAATATTTTTATCTATTCCTTCTCTTAAACCTAATAAAATTTTAGCGTTATTTTTCGCTTCTACAATATACCACATTTCATTTTTGCCATGTTTTTTATGTTTTTTGTAGGCATATTCTTCATCGGGATGAACTTGTATAGAGAGTTTATCTTTTGCGTCTATAAATTTTATTAATAACGGAAAATATTTTTCTTTTTTTGCTGATATCAATTGCAAAGCTTCAATGCAATTAGAACCTAAAAATTCTTCTTTGTATCTTTCTACTAAACAACCTGTTGCAATTAATACCTTACATCTTCCTGTTTTCTTATACTCTGCCATTTCTAAGATTGTATTTATTGCTTCTTCTTTTGCGGATTCTATGAATCCACATGTGTTTATAACAATAACATCTGCAATTTTAGGATTATTTACAATATTAAACTCATTCTCCTTAAAAATTCCAATCATCATTTCTGTATCTACTAAATTTTTGCTACATCCTAGTGATATAAAGCCTACGTTCATTTTTTTATTCCCTTCTTACTTTGAATTTACCGTACTTTGTAATTTTTCTAATTTTGATATAATACTGTCATAAGTTTTTCTTGAAATTCTGCTGGTATCTCCATTTGCATAATCTTGTGCAAGTTTTTTCATATCTGTTAATTCAAATCTATTTTCTGCTTTTGTTCCATTATCTAACACATATATTGGTGTGTAATCAACTTTTTGCAATACTGCCTTGTCTGAGTCTGAACTCTTTGCAATTTGAATGTTTAAAATAAGCTCTACATCTGCATTTGCATATTTTAAAGTGGAAATGTAATTTCCAAGAGAGTATGCAACTAGTACATTTTTTCCTTCTTCTGTTTGAATTATTTCCATTGGTTCTACAACTGATGGATGTGAACCTAAAATCATGTCTACTCCATTTTCCACTAAGAAAGCTGTTATATTTCTTTGATATTCTGATATTTCCGAGCTGTTTACATCTCCCCAATGCATTATTGCTATTATGTAATTTGAATTTTGTTTTGCATATTCTATGTCTTTTTGTGCAAGTTCTTCTGAATAAATATTAGCTGACTTTTTTTCTTCATCTGTAACTTCATTTTCATTGCTTAAACCGTATGTGTAGCCTAAAAAAGCAACTTTAATTCCATTAATTTCTTTAATGTTTCCTGTAAAATCCGAGTTTTCTTGTTCTTTTGTCTTTTCTTCATCCAGTGTGTTTTCATTTGATTCATCTACTTTGTTTTTAATTCCTGTAATTTCAATATTTTGTTCTTTAATTTTACTTATTGTTGTCTCTAATCCTTGAGTTCCATAATCCAACACGTGATTGTGTGCCAGTGAAACTAGTCCTATTCCCGAATATTTAACTGCTTTTAGAAATTCAATTGGTGAATTATATTTACCAACACCAGAATATTTTCCATCAACAAAATTTGTTTCTAATGTTCCAATAGCAATATCTGAATTTTTTACAAATTTTGAAACTCCAGTAAACATATGAGAAAAGTCATATCCATCGTCTATTTTTGCATCATCAATCATATCCATTTGGCACAATATATCTCCAACAGCCGAAATCCTTGCTGTTCTTGTTATTCCTGTTGTCTCATCATCACTTGATGGGTTTGTAAGATTATTCTCTATTGCTGTAAAGATTTCGCCAGTCTGTTTTTCTAGCTCTTCTGCCTGTTTTGCTAATAACTTTCTGTCTTGATATTTTCGTATTTGAATTACACCTTCTGCAACTATAATGACTGCCAGTAAAATAGATACAATAATTATAAAATTTCTATTTGTAATTGTATCTAGTACTACATTTCTTTTTCTAGTATTTCTTCTGTTTCGCATTATATTTCTCCTTCAACTTCTAATGTTGGAATTTGCATTTACTATATACAAAAAACTGCATATAAGGGTACAGATTTAATATTATTTTCAAATCCAAAATTCTTCTCCGAAATTCTAACCGCATAGTTTGGACTATATGTTTTCATATATAAATCTAGGCTTCTTGCCTTCGTGTGTACACTAGTTTTTACTTCTATTGGCACAATGTCTGTTTCTTTTTGTATCATAAAATCCAATTCGGCTTTTCCGTCAGATTCCCAGTAATATAAATCATATCCTTTTACTCTTAATTCATTTGCTACATAGTTTTCTGTTAATGGTCCCATGGCAATCATTACCGGTTGTTGGCTTAAATCTACTTGATAAAGTGGATACCTTGCCTTATTTACGAATAGTCCAACATCACTCATATATAGTTTAAATGATGATAAGTCTTTATGCATTTCCAGCGGAAGCTCAGCTGTTGTTTTATATACTTGGTTTACAATTCCACTATTTTTTAGCCACATTATTGCTTCTCCAAATATACTTGAAGTTCCACCCTTTGCTATTACCTTGTATTGAAATTTTGGATTATCTTTCGCAAGTTGAACCGGTATAGAATCAAATGCCGATATAATTCTATTTGATAAACTATTGTCTGCATATTTTGTCATATCTCTTACATACGATTCTAAAATTTCAGCTTGTACATCAATAGCAGATATTGTTTTACCTTCTGTCAAGTATGTTTCTACGACTTCTGGCATTCCACCTACTACTAAATATGTTCTATATAATTTTAAACACAACTCATGAATAGTTTTATCCATTCTTTCATCATTTTCAAAGTGTTTTTGTATTACTTCAATTAAGTCATCTCTTCCAACAGCAATCAAAAATTCTTTAAATGATAATGGATACATATTAAGCATTTGTACTTTTCCTACAGGGAATGAATAGTTTTCTCTATTTATTGCTACACCTAATAATGAACCTGCTGCAATAACATGATATTCTGGCGCATCTTCATAAAAATATTTTAATGCTGTTAATGCCCTTTCATTAGCCTGTATTTCATCGAAAAATATTAATGTTTTTCCCGGTAATATTTTTTCTCCATAAAAAAGTTCCAATTTATTTATTATATATTTAGCATCTATATGTTCTGATATTTGAGAACTAAACTCTTGATTTGTCTCAAAATTAACATATATTAAATTATTGTAGTTTTCTTTTCCAAATTGTTTTATTATATATGTTTTCCCAACTTGTCTAGCACCATGTACAATTAATGGTTTTCTATTTGATGATTCTTTCCATTTAAGTAAATCTTTTATAATTTCTCTTTTCATAGGAGCTCCTTTCTATATGTGTCATTATACCATATAAGTTTAAAAAAATCAATTGTACTTTAGATTTTTTAGAACTTATACATCATTTTACCATTCTATTTCTTCTATTGGTGTTGGATTTTTGTTGATGATAATGTCTTCCGATTTTCCATTTTTAAAGTGTATTATTTTATCTGCCATTGGAGCTATTGCACTGTTATGTGTTATTATGATTACCGTCATATTTTCTTTTCTACATGTATCTTGCAAAAGTTTTAAAATTTGCTTTCCTGTGTTATAGTCTAAAGCTCCAGTTGGTTCATCGCAAAGAAGTATTTTGGGATTTTTTGCAATAGCTCTTGCAATTGCAACTCTTTGCTGTTCGCCTCCAGATAGTTGAGATGGAAAGTTATTTTTTCTTTCTTGTAGTCCAACTTTTTCCATTACTTTTTCTGGACATAATGGATTTTTGCAGATTTGAGTTGCAAGTTCTACATTCTCAATTGCAGTTAAATTTTGAACAAGATTATAAAACTGGAATACAAACCCAATATCTTCTCTTCTATATTTTGTAAGTTGTTTTTCATTGTAATTATTAACATGTCTTCCGTCAATTACAACATCTCCAGAAGTTACACTATCCATTCCACCAAGAACATTTAGGGCAGTAGTTTTTCCTGCCCCACTCGGTCCAACGATTACAACAAGTTCACCCTTATTTATTTCAAAATTTGCATTATCTAAGGCTCTAATCTTATTATCACCCATAGTATATTCTTTTACAACATTTTTAAATTCTATATAGGCCATATTGCCCTCCTTATTTGACAAAGTCAAAATTTTAATTATTTTTCAATCTACACTTTTTAAAGATTCAGTCATACTTATTTTCTTCAAAGTTCTATTTACTGCTAAATTTACTATTTCTGCAAATATTATTGTTATTATAATTCCATATATAAAGCACATTCTGCTTATCTCGTAATTAAACATCATCATGTCAAGTTCGCACGTTTTTACCGCATACATCGACAAGAAATATCCCCCAAATAGTCCGAAAAATATTCCAATAACTGTTAATATTCTTGTTTCTTTTGTTATATAATTAAATACCTCTTTATTATAAAAGCCAAGTACCTTTATTGTAGCAAGTTCACGTATTCTTTCACTTATGTTTACATTTGATAAATTATATAAAACTGCAAATGCAAGCAATCCAGCTGATATTATTAGCACATATACTACTAATTGCATTTGTTCCATTACAGTTGCAAAAATATCCTTCGTACCAGATAAGAAACTTACACCAGCGACTGTTGTATCATCTTGCAATATTATTTTTCCAATATTATCCTCATCATCTTCTGTTGTACCTTCTGCCTCTTTTATTAGCAAAGTATTAGGCTTGAAGCTATTTTCTCCATATAGTTTGTTGTACAAATTACTAGACATATACATATAATGATAGATGTAGTTTTCTGTTATTGCTCCTACTTTTACATCTTTTTCTATATCATCTGTATTTTTTATGGTTATTGTATCTCCAACCTTTATCTTTAATAGGCTTGCAATCTTTTCTGAAATTATTACAGAGTCATCATCTAATGTGTATGTTTCCTTCTTGTGCTTTCTGTTTCTTAATCCTATAAATTCATCTAATTTATCTGACTGCTCTGGTACTACAAGGTTTATTGTCTGTGAATTTTGAATGCTTGTTATTTCAACAGTTTTCATGTAACTTGGCAATGTGTCTGCAATTTTATCTAGGTTCTTTATTTTTTCATTTTCATCTTGAATTTGCGTTTTTGTTACATCCTCTTTAAATTCGATTGTTCCATCATATTTAAAAATTTCGCCATACTGATTTGGAATCATGTTTCCTATTGCATTTCTTATACCAAATCCTGCTATTATAAGCGATGTACAACCTGCTACACCTATTACAGTCATAAGCATTTTTTTCTTATATCTAAATACATTTCTTGCAGTTACTTTATTAGTAAACTTCAATCTTTTCCATATAAATGTTATTTTCTCAAGTATTATGCGTTTTCCAGGCTTTGGAGCCTTTGGAAGCATCAGTTCTGCTGGCTTTTCTTTCAATTCTTTAATACATGTATAAATTGTAGCTCCCAATGTGCAAACAAGTGCAAATCCCAATCCTATAGCTCCCATTTCAATGCGAATTATACAGTCAGCTTTTGGAATAGTGTACATCATTTCATACATCATTATTATTATTGATGGTATTAGTTTAAATCCGATTATCATTCCTACTACTCCACCAATCATGGTTGCTAAGAATGCATAAATTAGATATTTAAATGATATCTGAATTTTGTTGTACCCCAACGCTTTCAAAGTTCCAATTTGAACACGTTGTTCTTCAATCATTCTAGACATTGATGTTAAACTAATTAATGCTGCAACTAAGAAGAATACTATTGGGAATGCTTTTGCTAAATTAGCAACTCTATCTGTATCTTGAATATATTCTGCATATCCATAGTTTGAATTTCTATCTAAAATATACCAAGAAGGCTTTTCTATTTTTGCAATTTGAGTCTTTGCATCATTCAATTTTTCTTGTGCTTCCTCTAATTTTTCTTGAGTTTCTTTTCGAGCATCTGCAAGCTTTTGTTCATTTTCTTCAATCTCTTTTTTAGAATTTTCTAATTTTTGCTCATTGCTCTTTATAGTTTTGTATGTGCTTGTTTTGGTTTGTGCAAGTTTCTTTTTCTGGCTTTCCAGCTCTTTTTCATTCTCGTTTATTGTGTTTTCTGCCTTTGCGAGTTCCTGCTTTCCTTGCTCTATTTGAGAATTTATAGAACTTATAGTCTGACTTAAATTTTCTGCCTTTATTCCCTGGCTTGAAAGAGCATTTTCTATTTGATAAATTCCTGCATTAATCTGACTAAGTCCTGCTTCTAACGCTGTTTTATTTGTAGTTAACTCTGTTATCTTTTCCGCATTTGCTTCTGGATTTTGATTTAATATTTTTAGAGTCTCTTCTATCTGTTTTATTTGACTCTCCACAGTCTGTTTTTGAGTTACAAGATTATCATAGTTAGTTTTTATTTGATTTAAACTATCAACATTTTTCTGTGCCTCTTCTAATTGTGCTTCTGTTCCTTGCTTCTTTGTTTCAAATTCAGACTTTGCACTATTTAGCTGTGATTCAGCATCTTCCAGCTTTTTCTCTGCATTTGCAAATTCAGTATCAGCTTGTCTTCTTGCATTTGCAAGTTTTCTTTCTCCATCCTCAATTTTTGCTTTTCCATCATCAATCTTATTTTGTGCATCTTGAAGCTCATCTTCTGCTTTTTGCTTTTGTTCATCATATTCTTTTTGTGCATCGTCTAACTTACTCTGAGCAGTATTTACAATAGAATTATATCTAGCTTGTTTTCTTTCATCAGATATTGCTTCTATATTATCTTTTACTTCATCAATTTTTTTCTGGTATTCATCTTTATATGTTTTTAAATTTTTTGCACCATCAGCAGTAATGTATGCAACTGTGTAAACGTCCATATTAAAGTTTTCTTTTGGCATATACATATAAAAATTTACAGAACCAGCTCCAAGTTTACTAGAACCTCTCGACCTAGAAATATATAAAGGAGATTGAACCATTCCTACTATTTTAACTTTCTTATTTTTTACAGTTGAATCATTGTTACTATCACTTTCTTCATTGTTGCTATTATTATCATTGCTATCTTCATCATTACTTATATCAATATCTCCGAGGCTTGTAGATGATTCAACCTTTTGTGGATTTAATGTGATATAATCTCCAATTTTATATCCAGTCATTGTTAACAACGAGCTCTCAACCACGCATTCATCAGCATTTTGTGGCAAGCTTCCCTCTTTATGAATTACATTGTTTATCGTATCTGGCATCGACTCAATCTTAACAACATACTCTTTCTTATCATTGCTAAAAGTAGCATCAATGCTATAAGTTCCCACTACTTCTTTAGTTCCATCTACTTGTTTCAATGCTTCTATGTCTTCATCTGTTAATCCAAGTGTTGAAATTACTTCAATGTCCATTACATCTTCATCATCAAAATATGTATCTACAGTATCTTTCATATCTGGACTTGTAGCCGTAATTCCAGCAAAAAATCCTACTCCAAGCAATACTATTGCCACAATAGATAGAAATCGCTTAAATGTATTTTTTATTTGTCTTACACTATCTTTCAAAAGTGATTTTTCCATAATTTATATTTCCTTTCACAAGGTTGTAATTATTTTCTAATCATTAATAATTTTACCATTAAATAAATAGTAATTCAATGAAAATTTTGTGAATTTTTTTTAGTTACTTACACGTTTCGACAGACTTTCTCACGGCTTATGTATTATAATTATGTCATTCTCATAAGAAAGGAGGTGAGAATGATGCATCAAAAGCAAAACAAGAGAAGAAAACACTCGAAGAAATTTTTTAAAGCTTTACATATTATAGTTATTACTCTTAAATATGCTTTTAAAATTTTAAAAGAGCTAAAAGCTATTATTGATTTATTCAATAAATAGCAAAAATCAGGTATGTTCACAGCATACCTGATTTTTTTGGTAATCTTTGATTACCCATTCTCATATGAAATTTAGTGTTATGCACCAAAAGCATTTCATTTATTATTATACTATATTTTATTAGTTTTGCAATATATTTTTTCAATTTAACCTTATAATCGTTCGACAATTTCTGCATATTCATTGTAATTTGCCATAGTTAATATTGAAAATTATTTTTCAAATACAGCATTTTCTATTCCTACAATTTCTTGTATTTCTTCCAATATTTCTGGCGTTACGAATAAACCTCCTGCTGGAGCTATTTTTTCTCCATTTATTATTTCTATTTGAGTGTTGTTTCTATCCCCATTGAAGAATTTCAATGCCCCTCTTAGTCTGTCTTTTTGTGCTTCATCTAAATTAGTTATGTTTATGTTTAATCTTTTTTTAGATATTTTTACTGCTTGCTTTGCGCCATTTTCGTTATTAACTGATATATTTGTAGAACTTGGATTATTTGCTACATCTTCTAAGTTTCTTATTGTTCTTGCAATTATGCTTGGAGCTTCATCTTCTCTTATGCTTAGACGTCCTTCTACAAGTACTATGTTCTCATCTATCAATTCGTTTGAACATTGATTGTAACAATTTTCGAATACGATTACATCTACACTTCCATATAAATCTTCTATTGTGACAAATGCCATTAATTTGTTATTTTTTGTATATTTTTTCTTTATTCCAGTTATTATTCCAGCATATTTTACAAATTGTCCGTCTTTTAATTGTTGTACTCTTCCAGCTAATTTTTCTGGTGACACATCTTCTTCGTTTTCTGTGCTAACTAATTCGCTTGTGTCTCTCATTTGAAGTGTGTTTACATCTGCAAATTTTTCTATTAGCTCTCTATATTTTTCAAGTGGATGTCCAGATACATATATTCCGAGCATCTCTTTTTCCATTGATAATAATTCTTGATCTGAATATTCTTTTAGAGTTGTGTATTTGTATTTTAACTTTTCCATATCGTCTTTGCTTGAGTCTGTTTGTGACATTGCCATATCAAACATCGAAACTTGACCTTGTATGTTCTTTTTTGATGCTCCAGAAATTGTGTCTATTATGTCTTCAAACGAAGCCATTAATGTACTTCTAGTTTCTGCAAAGTTATCAAATGCTCCTGCTTTTATTAAACTCTCTATACATTTTTTATTTACGGCTTCACCTTCCATTCTTTCACAGAAGTCTGTAAAGCTTATGTACTCTCCATTCTTTTCTCTATTTGCAACAATCGTGTCTACTGCAGCAAGTCCAACATTTTTAATACTTCCTAGTCCAAATCTTATTTTGCCACCATCTACCGTAAACTTCGTATAACTCCTGTTAATGTCTGGCTTTAGAATTTCTATGTTCATTCTTTTACATTCATCGATGTACTCTGGAATTTTATCTAGATTTCCTAAGAAACTGTTTAGCATTGCTGCCATAAATTCTGTTGGATAATATGCTTTTAAATATGCTGTTCTATATGATACAACTGCATAGCACGCAGCGTGTGATTTATTGAAAGCATATTTTGCAAATTCAGACATCTCATCAAATATCTTGTTAGCAGATTTTTCGTCTATTCCATTTCTTACACAGCCTGGTACTATTATGTTCCCATTTTCGTCTACTTGACCATGTATAAATATTTCTCTTTCTTTTGCCATTACTTCTAGTTTTTTCTTACCCATGGCACGACGTACCAAATCTGCACGTCCTAGCGAATATCCAGCTAAGTCCCTAACTATCTGCATAACCTGCTCTTGGTAAACCATACAGCCATAAGTTACTTTTAATATTGGCTTTAAGCTGTCATGTGTGTACACAGCATGGTCTGGGTCTTTTTTATTCGATATATACCTTGGAATTTGGTCCATTGGTCCAGGACGGTACAATGAAACTCCGGCAATTAAATCTTCCAAACAGTCTGGCTTAAGTTCCTTCATGAAGTTTGTCATTCCCTGACTCTCAAATTGGAATATTCCCATCGTGTTTCCATCTTGCCACAATTTGAATACCTTCGGGTCATTCATTCCTTGGTCAAATTTTACATCTATGCCTCTATTTTTCTTAACCAAATTTATTGTATCTTGTATAACTGTTAGAGTTCTAAGTCCTAAGAAGTCCATCTTTAATAGACCTAACTCTTCAAGAGTTGTCATTATGTATTGTGTCGAAATCATTCCATCTCTTACATATAGTGGAACATAGGTTACAACTGGATCTTTTGTAATAACTATACCACAAGCGTGTGTAGAAGCCTGTCTTGGCATTCCTTCTAAGGCCATTGCAATATCTAGTAATTTCTTCGTTTCTGGATTGTTTTCATACTCATCTTTAAATTCCTTGTTTTGTTCCAGTGCCTTTTTTATTGTAATGTGTAGCTCGTTTGGAACCATTTTTGCAAGCTTATCAGCCGTTGCATAAGGAACATCTAAGACTCTTCCTACATCTCTTATAACCATTCTGGCAGACATAGTTCCAAAGGTAATAATCTGTGAAACATGGTCTGGGCCGTACTTTCTAGAAACATAGTCTATTACCTCTTGTCTTCTTTCGTAGCAAAAGTCAACGTCAAAATCGGGCATACTTATTCTCTCTGGATTTAAAAATCTTTCGAAAAGTAAAGCATACTTCATTGGGTCTATGTCTGTAATTTCTATGGCATACGCAACAATAGAACCAGCTCCAGAACCTCTTCCCGGTCCTACTGGTATTCCTTGAGTTTTAGCATAATGTATGTAATCCCATACAATCAAGAAATAGTCAACATAGCCCATTTTCTTGATTACGCCTAACTCGTAATTTTTTCTGTCTATAATTTCTTGTGAAGGATTATCTCCATATCTATTTTTTATTCCATCATTACATAGCTTTTCTAGATAATCGTAATGTGTAGCAAATCCTTCTGGCACATCATAATTTGGAAGTATTGTGTGTCCAAATTCAAAGGTTACATTACACTTATCTGCAATCTTTACAGTGTTTTCTATTGCTTCAGGCACGCCAGAGAAAAAGTCTGCCATCTCTTCTGGTGACTTAATATATAGCTCGTCTGTTTCAAACTTCATTCTATCTTCGTCGGTAATCTTTTTGCCAGTCTGAATACAAAGTAAAATCTCATGGTTGTAAGCATCTTCTCTTCTTAAATAGTGCGAATCATTTGTTGCAACAAGCTCTATGTTCAACTTTCTTGAAAGTTCAATTAGCTTTTGATTTACTAAAACTTGCTCTTTAATTCCATTATTTTGTATTTCTAGATAATAATCTTCTCCAAATACATTCTTAAACCATGTAGCAACTCTCTCAGCCTCTTCCATATCTCCTTTTAAAATTGCCTGAGAAACCTCTCCAGCCAAACAAGCACTACAGCAAACCAATCCTTCATGGTACTTTTCTAGCACTTCTTTATCAATTCTTGGCTTGTAATAAAATCCTTCTGTAAATCCTATAGAAACAAGTTTTGTAAGATTTTTATAGCCCTCATTATCCTTTGCAAGCAAGATTAAATGGTTATACCTTGCATCAATATTAGGGTCTTTATCCTCTCTTCTTCTTGGGGCAACATAAACTTCGCAACCAATTATAGGCTTAATTCCATTTGCCAAACATGCCTTATAAAAATCGATTGCACCAAACATAACGCCATGGTCTGTAATAGCCATAGCCTTCATTCCAAGCTCTTTTGCTCTAACTGGTAAATCTTTAATTCTGTTTGCTCCATCTAGTAAACTAAACTCACTATGCACGTGTAAATGTACAAAATCTGGCATTGTTTTTCCCCCATTTGTAATATTTTGTCTAATTCTATCATCAAAAGAGAGATTTTTCAATACAGATTATATTCTTTTCTCTTTAATTATAATAAAAATTTAAGAGGTTCCCAAACGGGAACCTCCTTTACCTCCTTAAAAGAATTCGCTAAATTCATTTGACGGAACAAACTTGATTGGACCTTCGTAACGCCCTGCTTTGCAAGCATTGAAAACGTAATTAAAATATTTTTCTCCAGCTTCGAACTTTTCTACAGGAATTGCAATAAATGCTGGCATTGAAAACCCACATTTTATATTCATCGTTGCTTCTTTGCCTTCGGCAATTTGCTCCATAGCAAGGTCTTCAACTTCTTTATTTCCTTGCCCCATATTTTCCCATGTAGTCCAACTGGACCAAATAACTATTCCTAATTGCTTTTTTTCTTTTGCTTCCTTGATAACGTCCCGAAGTAATTTTTCTGTCATAGCAATTCTCCTCCATTTATCAGGATTTTGGTTACACAGCATAGCGTATTAAATACGCTAAAATACTATCAAAGTATAACATATTTATGTATTTATTTCAATACCTTTCACTATAGCGAATCTTGAAATAAAATTTCTAAATTTAATAATAATTTGATAAAATCAATCCAGAACTGGTAGTTAGCATACAAAAACTAACTACCTTATACTTTTTCTCTAATTTTCCTGTGTCTTTAATATTGCTTCTACTTCTTTTTTGGTTAGTTCAACTGCTTGAGCTATTTGTTCTATAGATAAATTCATGTTTTTTAACGCTTTCACGATTTTTTCTTTTGTTTTCTTTTCTCCTTCTTTTCTAATATTTGGTTATCAGTTCATTCACACAATGTGCCAGCGGAACTACCTATGCGTAAACGCCTATTAATATTACCATGTCAATAGATTTTGCGCAAGAATTATTTTTTGATTTTTAATACTGAATCGACTACTTTTTGATCTTCTTTATTTAAATTTAAATTTTCTAATAAATCCGGACGATACATAGCTGTTCTTTTTAAAGACTCTTCATGTCTATACTTCTTGATGTTCGCATGATGACCACTCAATAATACATCTGGAACTCTTTTTCCATCATAGATTTCTGGCCTAGTATATTGAGGATATTCTAAAAGTCCATTTGAGAAAGAATCATCATCACTGGAATCTTGGCGAATAACACCCGGTAAAATACGTAATATGCAATCGCACATGACCATACATGCACTTTCACCACCAGTTAGTACAAAGTCCCCTAAAGACATTTGAATATCTACATAATCACGAATTCGTTCATCAAATCCTTCATAGTGACCACAAATAAAAATTAAATGTTCCTTTAAAGATAATTCCTTTGCGATGGATTGATTAAATGTCTTACCTTGAGGTGTCAATAAAATAACTGTACTATTTTCTGTACGAATGGATTCTAATGCATCTAATATAGGCTGACACATTAATACCATTCCCGCACCACCACCATATGGTGTATCATCCACGTGTCCATGTTTTTCTTTTGTGAACTGACGAAAATCGATGGTTTCAAACTCAAATAAATCTTTTTCTTTGGCACGCTTTAAAATACTTGTTGTCATTAAAGGTTCAAAGTATTCTGGAAATAATGTTAATACAGATATTTTCATCGTAAGCCTTCCATTTCGCGAATTGTGATTTCATGAGCTTCTTTGTTCACATCAACAATAAATGCAGGTACAAAAGGCAATAAGAAACTATTTCCTTTTGATTTTACACGAAGTACTAGATTGGCACCTGTTTCTAAAATATCCACAACTTCTCCAAGCTTTTCTTTTTCTTCATTATAAACAGTACAATGCATTAATTCATGATAATAATATTGACCTTCTTCAAGTTCAGGCAAATCCTCTTGGGCAATAAATAAATTTTTTGTTTTCAA
>ERZ827168.3389-NODE-3389-length-16355-cov-8.423252_pt1 | contig 16355 bp, 16 predicted proteins | sample MGYA00519868_ERZ827168 | MGnify/ENA primary metagenome ERZ827168 (study PRJEB31778, sample SAMEA3449271) | human gut metagenome | biome: human gut; feature: human-associated habitat; material: faeces | place: United Kingdom | collected 2010/2012 ...
AGTAGGTGAAGATGGTGCTAGCCATCAGGCTATTGAGGATATTGCCATCATGCGTGCATTACCAAACATGAAGGTATATGTTCCATGTGATCAATATGAAACAAAAGCACTACTTGATTATGTACTTAAAGAAAAAGGCCCATGTTATATCAGAATGGGTAGAGGCAAAGTTGATGATGTTTATAACGAAAATACAAAGTTTGATTTCTCTAAGATCAATATCTTAAGAAAAGGAAAAGATATCGTATTATTCGCCACCGGCATGATGGTGCAAGAAGCTTTAAAGGGTGCAGAAGAAGTAGATGCAACTGTTGTTAATATCTGTTCTATTAAACCAATTGATAAAGAAGGCATTTTATCAATGCTTAGCTCACATAAGAAAGCTTATGCACTAGAAGAACATAATATCATCGGTGGTCTATTCTCTGCTATTTCAGAAGTAAAAGCTCAAAGTGATATAACTACACCTTTATATCCAATTGGTGTAAATGATGTCTTTGGTCAAAGTGGAAAAGCGAGTGATGTACTAGATAAATATGGTTTAACTAGTAAGCATATTGTTGAAAAAATTAGGTAAAAAGAATAGTTCTCCTTATTCATTTTATATAGCCACATTATGTGGCTTTTTTAATTTCAATATATCATTTACTTCAATATCTTTTCCAACGCATAAGCTATGCCATCATGATCGTTATCACCACAAATCATATCAGCCACTCCCTTAGCTTTATCTTGACCATTAGCCATACATACACCAAGACCACAATTTTTCAACATTGTAATATCATTCTCTGCATCACCAAAGGCACATATTTCATCAATATTAAGACCCAGCTTATCACAAAGAACTGTCTTAATAACACTACCCTTATCAATACCCTTATTAGTAAATTCATAGAAGAAATCAGCAGAGAACACTGAACACAAATCATCAAAGCCTTCACTTAACTTATCTTGATTAGCTCTTAAATATTCAGGATCTCCATAAGTTAATACCTTAGGTGTATCGTGGTCTAAATAGCTTACTATATCTTCTACTTCATAAATAAGCAAGTTATTCATTCTAGTCTCATACTTCAAGACATTAAAAGGCTTATCACGATAAGTAATTGTATTATTGAAACAATCCTCACATATTACATGATTGCCTTCCTCTAATACATAAACAAGCTTATCAAACTTAGACAAATGTTTAATTAAATCTTTAGCTCTATCCTTATTCAAGAAATTACTAAAATATTCATGTTTACCATCAGCACTACTAACCCTAGCCCCATTATAAGAAATAAGCAAACCATCATGCTTATCAAGTTCTAACTCCTTCACAAACTTACTCAAGCCATGAGTAGCTCTGCCACTTGCTAAACAAACCCTAACACCATTTTCTTGTGCTTTTAAGATAGCTTCTTTAGTCAATGGTGTAATAACCTTTTCAGAATTGGTAAGTGTACCATCTATATCAAATATCAATGTCTTAATCATTGCTCCATTATAGCACTGACGCTCCAACGACTAAAGTGCGTTGGGTTCTTATGTACTAATTGAACTTCCTAATATGCTCGAAAGCGTTATTAGACTAATTCATTTCCATAAGACTTTCACTATCAATCGCTCCGTTGAGCGAATTAGCGATAGCATACGGCTCGTGTCAAAACCGTTTTATTGATATTAATTTTAAATTGCAATGCAACTTAAATTTTTATGGTTAGATAATCTTTCTACTTCTAAATTGTGAAGTTTAAAAAAGTTGTCGAAAGTTTCATTACATTTTGTTAAATTGATTGATTTTAAATCATCATTAACATTTTTTATCAAAAATGAAGAATATAAATCTCTTTGAACTTTAATTCCATTAAAGTTATTCCATCTTTGGGATAACTTTTTCTTTCTATAATCATCTTCAAAATGATTATATTGGCTTGCCTTAGCATTTTTACTATCAATTTCTATTAATTGAACACCATAATAAGAAAGCTTTCTATTAATAGTATCCAACAACATAGCTGGTGCTCTATTAGCTATTGATTTTCCGAATCTCTTCTTTTTCTTAAACTTCCCAGTTTTTTCAGAAACTTCAGTTTTCTTCGATTTCTTTTGAAGAGCTTTAAAATTCATTTCTTCAACATAGAATTTATCGCCTAATTTAATTATTTCATTAGCCAAACATTCATGTTGATATTTTCTCATAGCTGCTTGTTTACGATAAAGCGTTCTTAGCTGCTTTTGACAATTTAAATAATGATTTGATTTAATCCATACAACTTTCCTACTTCCTTGTTTTTTTACTGTGCCATCTTCGTTAAAATTGTTTGGATTTGTAGCTCTACGACTTCTATCCATTTTTCTTAATAATCTGCGTTTTTGATTTTCAATATTTTGAACCTTATCTGCAAGCTCGATAATTTTAACATCTGTATCTGAAGAATAGGCAATTGTCGATGTACCAATATCAATACCAACACTTCCATTACCGAGATGTCTTTTAATTTCACCAGTTAAATTATCTATTTTTACTGGTGGAATCCCTTTAAATACAATTTGTACATAGTATTTGTATTTCTTTTTGATGAATTTACGAACAATGCGACAATATGAAATCTCATTTTGCATTGATTGATATTCATAATAATTTCCATAATCAATAATTACGGGAATTTTAAGTTTATTCCAATAAACAAAATTGTTTTTAAATCTAATACCTGTGTTATTAGATTTTCCTTCTAAAGTGTTTAATTGCCCATATTTTTTAAAACGAATCGTTTTTCCTTCACCATGAAGAAGTTTATCATAAGCTTTCCATAGGTTGGAAGCCAACTTTTGAGCAGTAAAAGTATCTATATTGTTTTTAAAGTGTCGTTGCATTTTTTGAACATCACGATGAAAAGCATATTCGTTTAAATTAAAAGATTTTTCAAGTTTATTAATCTCTTTCCAAATTGGCTTGTTTTTTTCTTTATCTTTAGTTAATTGACTAATAAAATGTCGATACTCTTTTGTTTTAATCATTTCTTGATAACGTTTTTGAGTGATATTGATTAGAGCATTGTATATCGTTCTCCCAATATTAAAACGCTTATCGAGAATATGTTCTTGATAAATTTCAGTTTTAAGTGGAAATTCAATCACAAAATTTGACATCTTATTCTCCTAATTTCTAATCGTATCGTTTCTTTTGATTTTTTATATATTGTTTTATTGTTTCGCTGCATATATTACCTGCAGTTGAAACAAAAAAGTTTCTAGTCCATAAACTTGGCATTTTTGATAATTTTGCAAATTCTTCTCTAAGAATTTTACTTGTATATCCTTTTATTTGTTGCATAATATCTGATGGACTTTGTGTAGGCAAACAATTTAAGAATAAATGAGCATAGTCTTTATCGCATTCCATCGCAATAATTTCTATTTCCATCTCCTCACATTTTAATTTGACCAATTCTTCAAATCGCTCTTCAACACCTTTAATTAAGAATATTTTCCTTCTGTATCTTGGACAAAAAATAAAATGATAATTTATCAAAGATACCGTTGTTTTTGTATTCCTGTATTCATCTTTCATGATTTTATTATACCATTTTTAGGGTATTTTTATTAACACAACATACACTTTCTCTCAAAAATAAGCTATCCATCCCACCGCTGAGGTAGTGGGCTTTACGCTTAGTTAGTGCAAAAAAGAGGTACTATGACCTCTTCTAACTATCTATCCTTATTTTTATCTTTTAAACAATAAGCACCAATACCCAACCATACAACAGTCAAAGTAATCAGCAACACCTTAGAACCTGTAGGCAAAGGACCCAAATCAGTACTCAAGTTACCTATTTGATCCAAACGATACAAAGACCTTACATCCTCAAACAACTGATCAATAAAGTCGCCGTCTACATCCTTACCTCTTCTAGCACCCTTAACAGTTTCCTCAATCAATTGACCAGCTGCATTTCTTAAAGAAGCCGAACCATTAAAGACACTAGTAGTAAAAGTATTATCGATATTATCAATTAACAACTTAACAACATCAATCTTTATACTATAATGCTCAAGATTATCTTCGCCACCTCTACTCAAATAATCCTGATAACTAGGGTCATCAATCGCCTTAGTAGTAACTGGAATATAGCCTTCAGTCTCACTATAACTAATTTGAATATCATTACTCAACAAATATTGGGCAAATATCCAAGAAGCCAACACCTCATCCACGTCACTCTTATTAAAGATACAAATAGAAGGACCCTGAGAAATCATCGTAGGATTATCCGCGTCTTCTTGAGGAACCTCCCTTACAACCGTTTCAAACCTAACAAGCTTCTCTTCAGGAATATCAACCAACGGTGCATCGCTTCCCATCCAAGTAGCCCCAGCTGTTGAATCCACCGCAAAGATACATTGCCCTGCATTCAAGAAATTAGCTGGATAACTAGAAATCTTAAAAGTAGAGAAAGCCCTAGACTCTGCATGCTTAGCAATCTCTAACAACAATTCCTTAGTAGTATCATTAAAAATCTCGATATTACCATTATCATCAGAATAACCAGCACCACTTTGTCTTAAAAGCTGAATCATCATATTATCAGTAGACTTATAGATAAAAGGAATCATCGTCTTTTGACCATTAACTAAGAAATTACCATCCTCATCCTTAGCCATAGCCTTCTCACTAACCTCAAAAATGTAATCCCAAGTTACCACATCAGGAATTTCATAACCCAACTTCTCCACAAAATCCTTATTAATATATAAAGCCTCTGTAGACCTCATAAAAGGCAAGGCATACTGATGTCCATCGATCACTCCCTCATTCAAGAACTTAGAAACAATCTCATCCTTACTTGGACCATCAAACTTTATTTCGCTACCACCAAAGCCATACTTAGCATCATCCATCAACTCGTCAAGTGGCACAACCACATTATTACCAGTCAAATAAGTCGCAATATGATCAGGATAAGTAATACATACATTAGGAGTAGTATTGGTAGAAATATTAGTAATTACATCATTATAAATTTGACCATAATCAGTATATAAAGACAAATTAACCTTGATATTTGGATAAATAGCCTCAAAATCACTAATAGCCTTCTTATAAATAGCTACCTGATTCTTATTACTATCATTCTTCGCCCAAAAAGTAATCTCATAAGTCTTACTAGAATCATAGTCTTCAGGAACTGTAAAACCCGTTGTTTTAGCTTGACCATGACAAGCTGTTAAACAAAATAACACTAGAAGTAAACAAATAAACTTCATCATCCCTTTGTACCCCCTCTAGAAACACCTTCCATAATCTTCTTATGGAAAATCAAGAATAAGACAATCAAAGGAATCGAAATAAGAACTACCGCTGCCATCATAGCTGGCACATTCTCTCTACCAAAACCACTTTCTCTAATTGTCTGAATACCATTGGAAACAAGGAAATACATCTCGTTATCCGTAATAAGCCTTGGCCATACATATGCATTCCAACACTCAATAACCTTAAGAATAATAACCGTCACAATAGTAGGCTTACAAATAGGAATCATAACCTTAAACAAATACTTCAAATCACTAGTACCATCAACCTTAGCAGCCTTATATAAAGAATCCGGAATCTGTTGGAAATTCTCCTTCAACAAATAAATATAAAAGACACTAGTAACACTTGGAAGAATCAAACCCGTAAAAGTATTTCTCAAACCCAAATTTGTAATCGTCACAAAATTTGTGATAATAACAAGTTCATTTGGAATCATCATCAAAGAAAGAAAAGCCGTAAAAGTAAAATTCTTACCCTTAAAATCCAAACGTGCAAATGCATATGCCGCAAGCACCACCACAATCAACATTAAAGCTGTAGTAACTACTGTAAAAATCAAAGTATTCAAGAAATATCTTGCCAAAGGAACCGCTGTAAAAGCCTGTATGTAATTCTCAAGTGTTGGATTAGACACAAAGAACTTTGGAATATATTCACCATTATAAGTACCATAACTCTTCAAAGAAGTGAGAATCATCCAATAGAAAGGAAACAATACAATAATAGCCCAAACACCCAAAAAGATATAAATTATAGTCTTCAAAAGACCATCCTTAAACTTAGCCTTCTTATAATCCGTATTATTCATAATTAACCCTCTTTGAAGTCAACAAATTAATCACCGTAATTGTTAATACTATTACAAACAAAACAATCGCAGCCGCACTCGCAAAAGACGGATAACCACCAGAAGCACCATACAACATATCATAGATATAACCTACAATCGTATTCATACCAGCCGCATTCAAATCCGTACCAAATATCGCAACCACATCACTATAAGCCTTAAAAGCTCCAATAAAACCAGTAATAATCAAGTAGAAAATCATCGGTGAAATCATCGGTAAAGTAATTTTAGTGAAAATTCTAAACTTAGAAGTACCATCAATTCTTGCCGCCTTATATAAGTCCTGATTAACACTAGCTAGGGCACTTGTAAGAATCAAAATCTTAAAAGGTAAAACTACCCAAATAGTATAGAAACACAAGACAAACATCTTAGCCCAATATGGTCCATCGATAAAGTCAATAGAACTATAACCTAATGAATTAATAAGCACGTTGACTAAGCCATCAGAATAAGCTGTCTTCTTAAACAAAATCATAAATACCAAACCAACTGCCAAAGTATTTGTAACATATGGCAAGAAATAAATAGTCTGGAATAAATCCTTTAACTTCTTAATTGAATTCAATGCCAAAGACACCAACAACGCAAAGCCAGTTGATAACGGTACTGTAATAATAACCAAAATAAATGTATTTTTTAACGCCTGTAAAAAATAAGGATCACGAAGCACATATTGATAGTTATAAGCACCTACTCCCTTATAAGTACCAGAGGCAAAATTATAAGCCTCCTCAAAGGAATAAACGAAAACATCAATAAGTGGATATACCATAAAAACGCCAAGAAAAACCAAAGCCGGCAACAAGTATAACCACGCTTTATAATTGTTTTTCTTAAACATCTAAACGCTCTTCACTTTCTCTATCAAAGACATAAATCTTACTAGGCTTAATCTCAAACTTAACCGTCTTTGAATCTTCATTAACTACAGTATCACTTGGAATAATAGCTCTAACATCCTTATCAGAAACACAATGCTTATTATAAGAAATCACACTATGATCTCTTCCCATAACATCCCTTCTAATAAAATCACAAGTTAAGACACCACGATCGCTTACTACTAACCCTTCTGGTCTAATGCCAACATAAACATCTCTATCACTAGACTTAAATTCCATAATCTTATCATCACCGATATAAAGATGATTATCCTTAATCCTACCATCAAAGACATTAATAGCAGGAGTACCCAGAAACTTAGAGACAAACAAATTACAAGGATTATCATAAACATCCTGTGGCTTACCAATCTGTTGCACAATGCCAAGTTTCATAACCACAATCACATCAGAAATAGACATAGCCTCCTCTTGGTCATGAGTAACAAAAATTGTAGTAATACCTGTTTCCTTTTGAATACGCCTAATCTCCTCACGAGTTTGTAAACGAAGTCTAGCATCCAGGTTACTTAATGGTTCATCTAGTAACAACACATTAGGAAGCTTAACCAAAGCACGCGCAATTGCCACACGCTGTTGTTGGCCACCAGACAATTGCTTAGGATAACGATCCATATACTCTTCAATCTGAACAAGCTTAGCAGCCTCAATAGCCTTAGCCAACATTTGTTCCTTAGATAATTTATCTTTACCCTTTAAATTCTCAAGTGGAAAACAAATATTCTCCTTAACAGTTAAATGAGGATACAACGCATAATTCTGGAAAACCATACCAACACCTCTATTCTCAGGAGGCATTTCAGTAACATCCACATCATCAAAATAAAGCTTACCAGAAGTAGCACCCTCTAAACCACAAATTAGATTTAAACAAGTAGACTTACCACAGCCTGAAGGACCCAACAAGCCAATCAACTTACCATCAGGAATCTCAAAATAGAAATCATTGACGGCCGTAACATCCTTACCAGACTTAGTATTAGCCTTAAACACCTTTGTTAAGTGATCAAAAACAACCTTCATAACTACTCCTTATTGCCAAGCTTTAAATTCACAAACTTCACAATACTTGTCAAAGTTTGTTTAGGCACAAATCTAGTTGCCACAGCAGCACTCTTATACAAGATACCATCAACACACAAACCACCACCAGCATCAACCTTACGCATACCAGAATCAGCTAATTGCTTAACATTTCTTGTGAAATACTTCTTCTTAACATTAGACATAGTCACATTAGCACGATTCCAGAAATTAGTATCAATAGGACCTGGACAAATAGTTGTAACCTTAACATTATATGGCTTCAACTCTTCTCTTAAAGCTAATGAGAAATTAAGGACAAAAGCTTTAGAAGCATAATAAACAGCCATATAAGGACCTGGCATAAAACCAGCAATAGATGCGATATTCACGATATGACCAAATTCCTTTTCCTTAAAGTAATTACCAAAATAATAAGCCAATGTCATAAGTCCCTTATCATTTAAGTCAATCATCTTTTGGAACTTCTCAACATCGCCATCTAAAAATAAACCAAAGTCACCAAAACCGGCATTATTCACAAAACAAGAAACATTTAAATTATTAGAAATAACATAATCATAGACAGCCTTAGCACCATCATTCTTAGATAAGTCAGAAATCAAAGTTAAAATATTAACATTAAACTCTTCATTAATTTCTTCCTTAGCCTTCAGCAATTTTTCCTCATTTGTTGCCACCAACAATAAATCAAAGTCTCTCTTGGCAAATCTCTTGGCAAATTCCTTACCAATACCAGAACTTGCCCCCGTAATAACAACATAGCTCATAAATTATTCTCCTATCTTTGCGTATCGTCTTGCGATCCAGCTACATACACTATCCAATCCCGGATAAATTACTCTTTCTGAAATATTAATATAATCAAGCTTATCTCTTATTTCTAATTTATTTTCCTTAGGAATTATTATCTTATATAAAGAAGAATTCTCTTCTACTAAATCAGATATCAAAACTTTAGAATTAGAACAAATAGAGAATAAAGAATACTGATTAATCATTCTATTATCACCACTTGCAGGCTCAAAGAATAGAAAGAAAGGATCTGAACTTAAAGCTTCAAGTTCACCCAAATTCTTCGCATTCCTCTCCAACAAACTAACTGTAAAAGAACTCATATCTCTTTTAATTAATTCAGACTTTAAAGGCTCAGGCATCCTTTTTAAAGATTCATTAGTATCAATACAATAGATAGCACCATCCTTATCATAATCATTTAAATTAACAGTCACAAAATGAGCTGCCACCAAAGGTGAATAAGTCCAATCTAACAACCTTGTAGGAAGACCAAAGTGCTGACCGGTCGCCAACATTTGCCAGAAAGAATTAATATCCTTTAGTTCATCAAAGCCATACTTCTTAAAAGACCTGATAATATTCTTCTCTAAGTTAAGATTATGACCACATTCACGATTAAGAGTTGTAATCAAAGGATAATTATCATCAGAAACCCCTCTATAAACATAATCATTACGATAACGGTGTATCTTACTATCGTAACAATCCTTAAATACTAAATTTTGAAGTTCTTCAAAACTATGAATAACAACCTCTCTCATCTACAAACTCCTCGCTATACTTTCAATTTTATTTAAACGATGCTTAAGACCTGACTTAGAAATAGACTCCCCATATCTTTCCATGTACTCATCACACAATTCATTTAAAGAATAATCCTTACAATCAAGTCTTAAATCAATGACATTCTTTAGCTTTTCATCCAACTCTTTATACTTATCAGCCTCTTTAATCGCCAACATATAATCTATCTGTTCGTTGGCAGCTTTCAAAGACTTCATCTCATTGGCAATCTCACAATTATCGATTCTAATAAGCGAATGTTTAAAATCTCTTTCAATTCTAGCGTCCTCAAACTCCAACAAACAAGCAGTCGTACCAATTAGTTTCAAGAAATCCGAAATCACTTCCGCCTTCTTTAAATAAACAATTTGTTTATTCCTTCTTGTAGAAATCTTAGCCTCGATATTAAACCTTGCCAACAGCTTAACCACAAAGTTGGCATGATCAACATCATTTAAAGCCAACTCCAAATGATAATTCTTATTCATCGGAGAGTTGCAAGTACCATAGGCTAAGAAACAACCAGCCAAATAATTCTTAGCACAACAGTTCTTCGCAACCGTCAAATAAGAAGGATGTGACAATAAGCCATTCTTATACAAGCCAACATCTTCAAGTATCTCAATACCACTTCCAAGTGTCTTAACAATATAAATATTATTCTTCTTTAAATTATTCTTCTTAATAACACTTAATTCGGTATCCACCTTATACAATTTCTTTAGAAGATAAACAATACGCTTCTCACAAGTTGGATTCTCACTCCTAATTAGAAGCTGCATCCCCTTGTTAGAAATAGTCAAAGAAGAGGTCAACTGTAAAAGGGCACAAAGCTGTGCCTTCTTACAACAATCATCAACTTCAATAGAAGCTATCTCTTGTTTTATAGAACCTGTAAAAGACATTAAAGCTTCTCCAGTAATGACTTAACAACTTTTCTAATCTTAATTGGACTATGTCTTACATTATTCTTAGAAAAATCTAACAAACTTCTAGAAATAACCTCTACACCATTATTTCCTTCATCCTTAACTTCAATTGCCTCTTCCGCAATATATCTAGCTAAAATATCCTCAGGAATCTTATCCTTATGAGTAACCACTAAATCAAGTGGTACATTATGTCTTCTAAAGGCATCCACATGCTCCTTAAGATTATAATTATAAGTCTCACCCCTTTGAGTCATCGCATTGGCAAAATAGATCTTCTTAGCTTTAGACTCATTTAACGCATCATTAATATCCTTAATAATCACATTAGGCATTATCGAAGTATATAAACTACCAATACCATAAATAATCAAATCAGCCTTAAGTATCGCATTAATAGCTTCCTTATTACCAGGCACATCATGATCATAAAATACCTTATCAATATGCATTAACTTAGAAGGAATATTAGCCTCACCCTTTTCAATAGAACCATCCTTATATTTCGCATATAAAGAAATAGTATCCAAACTAGAAGGAATAACTCTACCCTTGGTCTTCATCATCCTACCCATTTCCTTAATCGCAACAGGCAAGGAACCATTATTAATCTCAATTAGTGCAGCCAATACTAAATTACCTAAAGAGTGACCCGAAACATCACTATCATCCTCACCCTTAAAACGATACGCAAAAAGCTCATTAAATTCTTTGGAATCAGATAAAGAAACAAGGACATTACGAATATCACCAACAGCTGGAATATTATAAAGTTCTCTAAGCCTTCCTGTAGAACCACCATCATCCGCAACCGTAACAATCGCACATAGTTCTACATCCTTAAGATTCTTAAGACCCTTCATAATAGTTGCCTGGCCATGTCCTCCTCCAATCACAACTACTCTTTTCATCTCTTGTCTAGCTCCCTATGTTTAATATGAGAAACATATTTATTCTTATAATAATCATACAAATAGTTCGCAATAGTAACACTTCTATGTTGACCACCAGTACAACCAACACAAATTGTCAAATGACGCTTATCGCCATTGTTGTCATAAGCCTTCAACATGAAATCAACATAATCGATTAACTTCACAATATATTCTTGTGTCATCTTAGAATTAAGCACAAAATCCCTAACTTCTTTGTCTTGCCCAGTTTTCTCTTTTAAATCCTCAACATAAAAAGGATTATCTAAGAAACGCACATCAAAAATCACATCACAGTCCTTAGGAATACCATTCTTAAAACCGAATGACACAAAACTCAATGACAAGTTCTTGTCTTCAATATCATTCAAAGCCCTATTTATTTGATCCTGAAAAGCTCTAACAGGAAGATTAGTAGTATCAATCAAGAAACCTCTATCCTTATATTTGTATAGAATATTCTTCTCAATATCCAAAGCCTCAGATAAAGTATCTGCCACATTGTTTGTTAAAAGTGGATGAATTCTTCTTGTGAACTTATAACGATTAATGATAGTCTCCTTATCCGCATCAATAAGAATTAAAGTCACTTTAAAATTAGTATTAGTTAATAAAGTAACTGCCTTATCCAAGTCAAAAGGAGATATTGTCAACACAACATTTTGATACTTAAAAGAATCATCATTATCGATTAAATTAATTAATTCCTTTAATAGCTCTGGAGGGTATTGGTCTATACAACGATAGCCCTTGTCTTCCAAATAATTAGAAGCAGTGGTTTTACCAGCTCCGCTAACTCCACTTATAATAACAAGCTTTTTCATAATACATTCATTGTATCACACGCTTATTTGTGTACCACCACTAATTGCCAGCCTGTATCTCTAAGATAATATCTCTAAGTTCTGCCGCTCTTTCAAAGTTTAGAGCCTTAGCAGCTTCATTCATTTCCTTAGTCAAATCCTTAACCAACTTATCCTTATCCTTGGCACTATGATTCTTCTTTTTCATATACTTAGAAATATTCTCTTTATTCTCTTTACCATGAATAACTTCAGCCACTTCCTTAATAATAGTCTTAGGTACAATCCCATGTTCTGCGTTATAAGCTTCTTGAATACCTCTTCTTCTATTAGTCTCAATTATCGCCTTATTCATTGAATCGGTCATCTTATCTGCATACATGATTACCCTACCATGGGCATTACGAGCAGCTCTACCAATAGTTTGTATAAGTGACTTCTCGCTTCTTAAGAAACCCTCTTTATCTGCATCTAAAATAGCTACTAAAGAAACCTCAGGTAAGTCCAAACCTTCTCTTAATAAGTTAATGCCAACTAAAACATCATATTCACCTTTTCTTAAATCATGAATAATTTGACTTCTCTCTAGTGTCTTTGTCTCATGATGTAAATAAGCTACCTTTAGATTTTGTTGTTTCAAGAAACTAGTTAAATCCTCCGCCATCTTAACCGTTAAAGTAGTTATCAAAGTACGTTCATTGTTGTCAATGTTCTTTTTAATCTCTTCCAACAAGTTATCAATTTGTCCCATTGTCTTCCTTACTTCAACACTAGGATCAAGTAAACCAGTAGGACGAATAATTTGTTCAACCACTTCACCAGCTTTTTCTAATTCATAATCACCAGGAGTAGCACTGATATAGATTCTTTGCGCATCAATCTCTTCAAACTCCTCAAACTTTAGTGGTCTATTTTCTAAGGCACTAGGTAGTCTAAAACCATACTCTACAAGAGTCTCTTTTCTTGCCCTATCACCATTAAACATGCCCCTAATTTGAGGTAAAGAAACATGGGATTCATCAACGACAATTAAAAAATCCTTTGGAAAATAATCAAACAAGTTATATGGTCTTTGCCCAAAAGTTCTATGATCTATATGCATCGCATAATTCTCAATACCAGGACATACACCAGTTTCTCTTAGTGCCTCTAAATCATAACGACATCTTTGTTCTAAACGTTCATACTCTAATGGTTTATTATTATCCTTATAATACTTAAGTCTTTCCTCAAGCTCTTTTTCGATTCCCTCACAAGCAATATTGATATCCTTCATATCTCTTGCATAGCCTGTTGCTGGTGGGAAGACATATAAAACATAGGCATTGATAATATTTTTAGTAAGAGGATCAATCTCACAGATTCTCTCTATCTCATCATCAAACATTTCAATACGAACAATTATCTTATCGTTATGTCCTGGTACCAGCTCAATAACATCACCCTTAACCGAAAAAGTACCACGTAAATGATCTATATCATTTCTAATATATTGTCTTGCGATAAATCTTTTAATTAGCTCTTGTCTATCGATTGTTTCCCCTACCTTCAAAGTAAAAAACATATCCTCATAATTAGTAGGATCACTACTTGCATAGATACAGGCAACAGAAGCTACAACAATCACATCACTTCTCTCTAATAATGAATTATAAGTAGACATTCTAAGCATATCTATTTCATCATTAGTTACTGCATTCTTCTCGATATAAGTATCCGTCTTTGGCATATATGCCTCTGGTTGATAATAGTCAAAGTTTGAGACAAAGTATTCAACGGCGTTGTTTGGAAACAAAGCCTTAAACTCTGAATATAATTGACCAGCTAAGGTCTTATTATGAGCAAATACTAAAGTGGGTTTGTTTACTTCTTGTATTACATTGGCCACAGTAAAAGTCTTACCAGTACCTGTAGCCCCTAGTAATACTTGTTCATGTTTGCCTTCTTCAATGCCCTTAACCAACTTATCAATTGCCTTGGGTTGATCTCCAGTTGGTTTATATTCACTTACTAATTCAAATCTTCCTTCTTTATACATACATCTCTATTAAATGCTTCCTCGATATATTCACAAATATCTTTCGCAACATATAATCCTTCACTTTCTTCTAAAGTGATTGGAAGTGTCAACATTAATTCTTTATATAAAAGCGACTTAGCCATCTTTAACTTACTTGGATCTTTTAGATAATATTCTTCTAAATATTTATTGCCTGCTAAGAAGCCATCACTTTCTTCAATAGGTAGTTGATACTTAGGAATAAACTCATATTCCATTCCCTCATCATTGTAGTAGATAGTATCACTTAGCTCTTGTCTTATAAGAGAATCTAATAATAAAGCTTTCGCATTCTTAAAACCCTCATGGCTTAAATAATCATTACAGATATCTACATATTCTCTTAGATTCTTCTTATCTAGTATAGATACTGCCATTAGTTGTTTCTCTTTTGAACCACCAAGATATTCAATGATTTCTTCATCGCTTAAACTATGTGTCTTAACATCTACTGCCAAACTATCCTTAATCTCATTAAGCTTTTCTTCAAAGTCTCTTGGAATATAAGCTTGACTTAATTCATCATCAACTATTCTTCTAACTTCATCTTGTTTATTATCTTTTAATAATTCTTCTATTTTTTTTAAAATTTCATCATAATAATTCATGACTATATGATACATCTATTTTATAATTAATTGATACGGAGGCGTACCCAAGTGGCTGAAGGGACCGCACTCGAAATGCGGCAGGTCATTAACGTGGCGCATGGGTTCAACTCCCATCGCCTCCGCCATTTAACTTTATGAACTTTATAAATTCCTATAAAAGACTAGAGCAATTATGTAATGACATGTTTGATGATAAACATGGTATTTCTATTTATATAGACAAAATGATTAACACTAGTAATGGTTGTTATTATGTTGACAGTTGGAACGAAGATTTAAAACAACTTAAGCATTACCGTTGGGTAAGAAACAAAATTGTACATGAACCTGATTACACTGAAGAAGATTTATGTGAACATAATGATGAAGTATGGCTTAACAACTTCTATAATAGAATTCTAAATCAAAAGGATCCTCTTGCGTTGTATCGTAAACAAGCACATAAAACCCAAAACAAAAATAAACGCGTATCTATAAAAACAAGCCAAACATACGTGCAATATAAAGAACCATCAAAAGTATCACCAATTTTAGTTACCTTGGTAATTATTGGTTTTATCATTATGACGATATTAAGTATCCTTTACTTTTTTATGTCATGATACAAGAAGAATTAATCAGCAAGCTTAATGCCAAAGACTTATTTGACAATAAGTTATTAGATAATTTAACTCCAGGTACTTTTTTTACTCTACAAACAATTCATAAGTATCTTTTTAATGATGTCTTTGACTTTGCGGGTAATCTTAGAACAGTTAATATTGCCAAGGGGAATTTTCTTTTTGCGCCCTTAAATTATTTAGAGAACACACTACAAAATATCGACAAGATGCCTCAATCTACATATGATGAAATAATTGAAAAGTATATAGAAATGAACATTGCCCATCCTTTTAGAGAAGGCAATGGTACAAGCACTCGTATATGGTTAGATCATATTCTAAAAGAAGAACTAAATAAAGTGATTAATTGGACTAAGATAGACAAACAATCATATTTAAATGCCATGATTGATAGTCCTATTGATGACACTAAAATCAAAGAATTATTAAAAATTTCTTTAACAAGCGACATCAATAATCGTGATATTTATTTAAGAGGTATTGATCAAAGCTATTATTTTGAAGATTTAAATGAATACACACTATCAACCAACAGAATAGCTAAACGCAGCCAAAACGGTTGCCATTAAAAACGTCAACTGTTTTGGCCTCCCGAGCTTTCAATGTAGAGACATTACTGAAAAATTTGTTTATGTAAAGCATTCACTAGATATAACTTGTTATAATGATGAAGTATTAAAGGAGCATTTTAGATGAATAAGAAATTATTA
>ERZ827168.3392-NODE-3392-length-16334-cov-5.190245_pt1 | contig 16334 bp, 18 predicted proteins | sample MGYA00519868_ERZ827168 | MGnify/ENA primary metagenome ERZ827168 (study PRJEB31778, sample SAMEA3449271) | human gut metagenome | biome: human gut; feature: human-associated habitat; material: faeces | place: United Kingdom | collected 2010/2012 ...
ATGCCAGTGGCCGTCGCTGGAGAGCTGCGAGATCCACTCCATGTCCATGGAGTTCCTTACGGCGGAGCATCACGAAAAATTCTTCGGCACGGACACGCCCCGGTATGAACTGGCCCACGCCGAGGACGCGATGTACTTTTTGCCATACGGGACCATGGTGGACGAATTCCAGCACATCATGTACGCCGAGCCGGACCTGACGCCCGGGGAGCGCAACGCAGTATGGGCAAAGCTGGAAAGCGAATACCGCCCCTGGCTGGACTTCGCGGGCCTGCCCTTCTACGGACGCGGCGCGGGCTGGCAGCGCCAGCTGCACATCTACGAGGTGCCGTTCTACTATATCGACTACTGCCTGGCCCAAACGGTGGCGCTGCAGTTCTTCACCGCGTTTCTGCACGACAAAAAGGACGCCTGGCGGCGGTACCTGGCTCTGGTGGGCGAGGCCGGCGGCAAGACGTATCCGGGTCTCGTGGCGGCGGCCGGGCTGGACAGCCCGTTTGCTCCCGGAACGCTGGCGAAGCTGGGCAAAGAAGTGGGCGCGTGGATCGCGGCGCAGGACGCCGCGCTGAACGCCCGGTAAAGGACCCGGCTCCGGAATGGACCGGACAGAAAAGGCCCGGGAAGGGCAGGGCGGAACAGGAGGCCTGAAGATATGATACAGGAAAAGGGAAAACGAAGGGCCCGGCGCGCGCCGGCGCTGTTGGCGGCGTATCTTGCGCTTGCGCTTTTGGCGGGCTGTACCGGCGGCGCGGGCAGCTCCGCGGCGGAACAGAACAGTGCGTCCTCCTCCTGCCTGCCGTCCGAACCGCCGGAGGATGCGCCGGAAACGCTGGGGCCGGGGCATTTTACCAGCGTACAGGATCGCGCGGAGGGGGAGCAGGATCCCTATTTGGAGCTATACGCCGACGGCACGTTTATGTTCATGTGCAATGTGTATCAGGGGATGACGACGTATCTGGGAACGTGGAGCTATGAGAGCGGCGTTCTGACGCTGACGCGCCCCAGCGCGGAGGAGACCTATGTTTTCTTCGCGCAGGACGCCGACACGCTGCTGATGCACAGCGGAGACCTGGTGATGACGCAGCCCGGCGCAGTGCTCACACGGCTGGCGCAGTAGCATAGAAAGCGGGCGCGGTGCAAAACCGCGCGCAAAAAGCATAAACAACAAAAAACACGCCCTGAAGCGAAGCGGAATGCTGCCTCAGAACGTGTTTTTTCTTTTTTGGTATTTTCCCTGCGCCGATTGTTTATGATAATTTTATTCTGCGCCGCACCCGTTTGTGCCTGTATGCCGCGATCTACTTCCAGCCGAGGTCGCGCAGAATATCCTGCCGCGCGGCAAGGCCCATACGCGCCAGATGCTCGATGCGGTCGTCCGTCATCTGCGCGGCAAGGCCCGAGATGCTGAACGCCGCCTCCGCACGGCCGTTCATGCCCGGCACCGCCAGCGCCACACAGCGGATGCCCAGCTCGTTTTCCTCGTCGTCGATGGCATAGCCCGCCATGCGCACGCGCTTGAGCTGCTCGATGAATGCGTCGAAATCCGTGATGGTATGCGCTGTCAGCGCCCGGATGCTGCTTTTGCGCCACACGCGTTCGGCCTCGCCGTAGCTCTGGGTGGCCAAAATGGCCTTGCCCACGCCTGTGCAGTACATGGGGATGCGAAGCCCCACATGGCTGGACATGCGCATGCCGCCCAGCCCGGCGCCGGCCTCCGCCTTATAGATGTATACGATGTCCACGCCGTCCTGGATGACCAGATGCACCGCCTCGCCCGTATGGCGGGAAAGCTTGTCCAGATGCGGCTTTGCAACGGACATGATATCCATATCGTTGACGATGCCGCTGGACAGCTCGAACATCTTCATCGTCAGCCGATAGTGCGTGGAGAAACTGTCCTGCACCGCGTAGCCCAGCGATACAAGGCTGGAGAGCAGCCGGTGCGCCGTGCTTTTGGGCAGGCCGCTCTCGGCGCTGATGGTCTGCAGGGACGCGCCCTTGGGGTGTGCGCACAGGACTTCGATCAGTGCGAAGATGCGTGCCACGCTCTGCACGCCGCCGTTGCCGTTTTCCACAAGAGCACCCCCTTTTCTTTGTCGCGTTCCACAATGCGAAACGGTTTTCCGTCTGTATTGTAACTTGTTTTGCGCCAAAGCGCAAGCCCCCGGCCCCGCTTGGATGCAAGAAATATCCGCTTTTGGGCAAAAAACGCAAGAATCGCATTGACAATAAAACCTGTTTGTTTATAATGAAGCCAGAAAGAAAGTGGAACGGCGTTCCACAATATGGAACACACCCCCACCGGGAATAAAAGGAGAAGATTGCTATGAACGACGTGATTCAGAAAATCTACGACATCGGCATCGTGCCCGTCATCGCCATCGACGACGCAGACAAGGCTGTGCCTCTGGCAAAGGCCCTGGTCAAAGGCGGCCTGCCCGCGGCCGAGGTCACGTTCCGCACCGCAGCGGCCGAGGAGGCCATCAAGCGCATCGTGGCCGAAGTGCCTGAAATGCTGGTGGGCGCGGGCACCGTGCTGACGAAGGAGCAGGCGGACCGAGCCATCGCCGCCGGCGTCAAGTTCATCGTCAGCCCGGGCTTTAACCCCGAGATCACCAAATATGTCATCGACAAGGGCATGCTGATGATGCCCGGCACCGCTACTCCGGGCGAGATGGAGCAGGCCATGAGCATGGGCCTGGACGTTGTGAAATTCTTCCCGGCTGAGCAGTCCGGCGGTCTGGCAAAGATCAAGGCAATGAGTGCTCCGTTCCCGCAGTTCAAGGTTATGCCGACCGGCGGCGTGTCCCTGAAGAACCTGAAGGAATATCTGAGCAGCCCGATCATCGCGGCATGCGGCGGTTCTTACATGGTATCTGCAACGCTTATCGACAACCAGAAGTGGGATGAAATCACAGATCTGTGCAAGCAGTCCCGCGAAATTGTAAAGGAGGCACGTGCATAATGGCTAAGGTAGTAACTTTCGGTGAACTGATGCTTCGCCTTGCACCAAACGGATATTATCGTTTTTTTCAGAATGATCAGATGCAGGCAACCTTCGGCGGCGGTGAAGCAAATGTCGCTGTATCGCTGGCAAACTACGGCATGGATGTATCGTTTGTCACCAAGCTGCCGGAGCATGCAATCGGTCAGGCAGCTGTAAACAGCCTGCGCTACTTTGGCGTAGACACCTCCAAGATTGTCCGCGGCGGCGACCGCGTTGGCATCTATTTCTTGGAGAAGGGTGCTTCGCAGCGCGGCTCTGTATGCATTTATGACCGCGCACATTCTTCGATTCAGGAGGCATCTGCTTCTGATTTCAACTGGGATGAAATCTTCGACGGCGCAGAGTGGTTCCATTTTACCGGCATCACACCGGCACTGGGCGCAAATGTTGTGGAAATCTGCCGTGATGCGTGCAAGGCAGCCAAGGAGCGCGGCGTCAAGATTTCCTGCGACCTGAACTATCGCGGTAAGCTGTGGACCCGTGACGAAGCGCGTGCAGCAATGACCGATCTGTGCCAGTACGTTGATGTCTGCATCTCCAACGAGGAGGACGCAAAGGACGTGTTCGGCATCGAGGCCGAGGCTACCGATATCTACGGCGGCAAGCTGAATGCTGAGGGCTACAAGAGCGTTGCCAAGCAGCTGGCTGACAAGTTCCACTTCGAGAAGGTTGCTATCACCCTGCGTGAGAGCCATTCCGCTTCCGACAACGGCTGGAGCGCTATGCTGTACGACGTTGCTTCCAACGAGTATGCCTTCAGCAAGAAGTACGAGCTGCGCATCGTTGACCGCGTTGGCGGCGGCGACAGCTTCGGCGGCGGCCTGATCTACGCCCTGCTGAGCGGCAAGTCCACCCAGGAGGCTGTTGAGTTCGCTGTTGCTGCTTCTGCCCTGAAGCACTCCATCGAAGGCGACTTCAACATGGTCACCGTTTCTGAGGTCGAGAAGCTGGCTGGCGGCGACGGTTCCGGCCGTATCCAGCGCTGATTTTTCCCCAATATGCACTTTTGCCCTGCGGGTTTCGGCCCGCAGGGCTTTTGTTTTGTCGATTGTCAACCTATTTCCACATGCTGCGTTGACATTTGATCATCGACTGCGCTATACTGGATAATAGTTGGGCTGAAAGGAGGCCGTGCCATGGTAAAAGCAGACGTGCTGGCCGCGCTGGACGCAGCCCGGGGCAAATACATCTCCGGGCAGGAGCTGGCGCAGCAGCTGGGCGTGAGCCGCACGGCTATCTGGAAAGCCGTCGCTGCCCTGCGGGCCGACGGCATCCCGGTGGCGGCGGTGACCAACCGCGGCTACATCCTCTCCCCTGCCGCCGATGTGCTCAATGCCGCCGCCGTCACGGCGCTGCTGGCCCCCGAGACAGCCAAAGCCTTGCAGGTCGAGGTCGTCGACCGCCTGCCCGGAACCAACGCCGCCTTGCGTGCCCGCGCTGAGGATGGCGCCCCCGAAGGCCTGGTGCTGATCGCCCAGGCACAATCGGCCGGGCGCGGTCGCGGCGGGCACAGCTTCTTCTCGCCCCAGGGCGGGCTGTATCTCAGCATTCTGTTGCGGCCGGAGATCGGCCTGCGCCAGGCCGTGCGGCTGACTGCTATGGCCGCCGTGGCCGCATGCCGTGCCGCCGAGAAAGTTTCGGGCGCGGAACTGCGCATCAAGTGGGTCAACGACCTCTGGCGGGATGGCCGCAAGGTTTGTGGCATCCTGACCGAAGCCGCGCTGGACATGGAAAGCGGCATGCTGGACTACGCTGTGCTGGGCCTGGGCTTCAACATCACAGCCCCGTCCGATGGCTGGCCTGCCGAGCTGCAGGATGTAGCCGGGGCGCTGTTTGATGACGCCCCGCCGCCGGGTGCCCGTGCGGCACTGGCCGCCGCCTTCCTCAACGAGTTCTGGGCGCTGTACCACGGCGTGCCCAAGCCGGAGTACCTGCCGGAATACCGTGCCCGCCAGGCGCTGCTGGGCCAGACCGTGACGGTAACGCCCCGGAACGGTACACCGCGCAAGGCTGAGGCGCTGGACATCGACGAGGACTGCCGCCTGGTCGTCCGCTTTGCGGGAGAGCACAATTTAGTGCCCCTGCGCGGCGAGGAAGTTCATTTGGGAAAGTACCTGTAAAGGTCTTTGTATAGTATCAACAAAAGAAAAGAGGAACAATTATGAAAACTGCTGAAAACCTGCGGGTGCGTCGGATGGTCTTGTGCGCCCTGTTTGCCGCCCTGACCGCCGTGTGCAGCCAGATTGCTATCCCCATGCCCTGGGGCGTGCCCATCAACCTGGCACTGTTTGCCGTGTACATGGCAGGCACCATGCTGGGGGCCTTCTGGGGTACCGTCAGCCAGCTGGTGTTTGTGGCGCTGGCTGCCATCGGTGTGCCGGTGCTGGCTGGTTTCCAGGGCGGCCCCTCTGCCATCTTTGGCAAGACCGGCGGCTATGTGCTGGGTTACATTCTGGCTGCACTCATCACCGCGTTGATCTCCAAGGCTTTGGGCCGCAAGTTCTGGTCGCTCTGCGTGGCCATGGTCGTGGGCTGCGCCGTCTGCTATGTGCTGGGCACCATCTGGTTCATGACCCTGACCGGTGCCGACCTTGCCAGCGCCCTGGGCTGGTGCGTCCTGCCCTACCTGCCCGGCGACGTCATTAAAATCGCCCTGGCTGCGATCCTGACCATCCAGCTGGACAAGCGCATGCCCAACCTGTAAGTTTCAACTTTTCGCAGCCCGTGCGGGGGGAGCTTTCATGCTCTCGGTACGGGCTGCTTTTTATTGCGTCGGCGCCCGCAATGTGGTATACTGATACCATCAACCATGAAAGGACCCAACCTGTATGAAATGGCTTGCTGTTGACTACGGCGACTCCCGCACGGGGCTGGCCGGCTGCGATGCCGGCGAGACAATCACCAGTCCCATCACCCCCCAGATCGAAGAAAAAAGCATGAATAAAGTGGCCGCCGCCGTCACCGCTGTGGCCCAGGCCCGCGGGGCCGAGGCCCTGGTCTGCGGCCTGCCCAAAAACATGGACGGCACCGAGGGCAGCCGCGCCAACAAGAGCCGCCGCTTTGCCCAGCGCCTTGCCAACACCGCCGGTGTGCCGGTTGTGATGTGGGATGAGCGCCGCACCACCGTGTCCGCCGCCGCCATCCTGGCCGATAACGATACCTTCGGCGCCAAGCGTAAGGAACGGCTGGATTCCGTGTCCGCCGCCGTCATTTTGGAGAGCTTTCTGAACTGGCGCGCCCACCACCCCGGCGAGGAACCGCCCGAGCTGGTGCGCCCCGAGCAATAAAAGGAGAACGATTATGCCGAATGCAGCTGAACCCCGCTTCCCCACCCATGTGGCTATCATTGTGGACGGCAACCGCCGCTGGGCCAAACAGCGCCTGATGCCGGTCAGCATGGGCCACAAGGCTGGTTTTGACCGCCTGCGCGAGATCACCCGCTACGCCGTCGGCGACCGCGGTGTCTATGTGCTGTCCCTCTATGTTTTCTCCACGGAGAATTTCAGCCGCGACGCAAAGGAAGTCGGTTACCTGATGGACTTGTTTGCCAACAACTTCCGCACCATTGCCGACGAAATGAACGAGCGCGGCTGCAAGGTGCTGTTCAGTGGCCGCCGCGAGGGGCTGCAGCAGCGCGTGCTGGATGCCATGGACTACATGATGAACCTGACGAAAGACAATGACAAGGGTATCGTCAACTTCTGCCTGAACTACGGCAGCCATGCCGAGCTGACCGACGCCACCCGCGCCATTGCCGCCGAGGTCAAGGCCGGTACGCTGGAACCCGAGGCCATCGACGAGAAGGTCATCGAGAAGCACCTCTACCGCGACCTGCCCCCGGTCGATCTGATGATCCGCACCAGTGGTGAGGAGCGGCTGTCCAACTTCCTGCTGTGGCAGTGCGCCTACGCGGAGTTCTACTTCACCCAGACGCTCTTCCCCGATTTCACGAAGAAATGCTTCGACGAAGCTTTGGCCGAGTATGCCCGCCGCGACCGCCGCATGGGCGGGAATACGAAGAAATAATTTCCGCAAAAACCACAACCCGCCCCCGCAAAGTTTGGTACATCTGCCAAACTTTGCGGGGGCGGATCTGCATATACTAGGGTATGTCAGCCGACATTGCTCTCGCTGTCGGCGGTATCGGCACCCGGGCCGGGGTAGGTCGTGATGGTCACGCTGTTGATGGTAATGGCGGTCTCCTCCGTCGGGCGGAAGGTGTCGTTGCCGTCCTCGTCCTTGACGGTGTCCACGCAGGCCATGGCGTCCACGACGTCCATGCCCTGGTAGACCTGGCCGAACACCGTGTCTGTGTTGTCCAAATACGGCAGCCCGCCTACGGCGGCGTAGGCCGCGACCTGGGCGTCGGTGTAGCCGTTGGCGGTCAGCTCAGCCTGCTGGTCAGCGGTACTGACACTGTCCGGCAGAGCGGTCACAAAATAAAACTGGCTGTTGCCGCCGGTCACGTCGCCGCCCGCAGCAAATGCCGCACAGAGCGCCCCGGCGTAGTGCTTCAAATTGGCGTCGGCTTCCAGCGGGTAGGGGTTATTGCTCCAGATCGTGGAGCCGCCGGTGCCTGTACCGGTCACATCGCCGCCCTGCACGGCGAAGCCGTACTCGCTGCGCCAGATGATCGTGTTATCGTAATATCCGCTGCGGGCCAGCCCCACAAAGTTATACACTGCCATCGGCGCGGCGTCCGGGTAGAGCACGGCGCGCACCTCGCCTAAGGATGTATCAAAAATCGCGATCGTGTCGCCGTCGCTGGGGGCGGTGAACTGCCGCTCGGTGCTGACAAGGTCAGCCGGGCGGGTGGGCGGCGTTTTTGTATCGGCTTTGCCGCAGGCACACAACAGCGCCAGGGCCAGTGCGGGCAGCAGGCAGAGTGATTTGCGCATAGCGTTTCCTCCGTGAAAAATCCAATTAAATTGATTATACCACAGAACTTCCCGCTTGAACACCCTTGACGTTTGGTAAAAAAAAGGGTACACTATAAGCATCAAATACGAACGACCACAGGAGGTCACTTATGTCTGACGAACTGAGCCCGGAAATGCTGGAAGAGGCAACCCCCGACCTGCTGACGCTGGAAGATGAGGACGGCAAGGAGGTCACGTTTGAAGTGATTGATGCTACCGAAGTCAACGGCACCCGCTATCTGGCTGTCATCCCCTACCAGGAGGATCCGGAGAGCCTGCAGGAGGACGCCGAGCTGATTTTGATGCGCATTGGCACCGACGACGAGGGCGAATATATGGACATCGTGGACGACGATGAGGAACTGATCACCGTCGGCAAGGTGTTCGAGGAGCGCCTGCGTGCGATGTACGACATCGACGACTCTGAATTGCAGTAAGAGGCTGCAAGGCCTCACACCCTGCGCGGTTCGATTTGTTGCGGCCTTATAAAATCCTACTAATCAAATTTAGGGAATCCGGGTCTGGGACTGGATTGCAAACCTTCCCGCCTTCGGGCTGAAGAAGGGAGCGTGAACGCCCCCGTAGGATACCCACCTGCCTATACCGGTAGGTTTTGATTGGCTGCAGACGGCTGTGCGGGGTTTTTACAGCACACATCCCGGGCAGGGCTTTTCCTGTCCGGTTTTTTGGGTTATAATTTTTGGGAAAGGGGTGTTTGACCATGGCGGATAGGATTCACGTCGGGGACAAGATCCCCTTCTTTTTGTACGATACACCGTACAGCGCGAAGAACCGCTTCCGCGACCTGCTTTCGCAGCGCGCGCCGCTGGTGCTGGTGTTTATGGCAAACTTCGGCCACCCCATCACCCGCACCTTTGCCAGCCGCTACGCCAATACATACGCAGCCTTGCAGGACGGCGGCTTTGCGCTGGTGGTGCGCTCCCGCGCGGACAAGCTCTCCCGCAGCATCGGGCCGAACACCCTGCCCTATCCCCTGCTCTGCGACGCGGCCGGTGTTTTGTATGAGCATCTGAACATCCCCACGAGCAAAAGCACCCTGATGAGCTACTCGCTGGAAGGCTGGCGCATCCTGCGCGAAGCGAAAAAGCAGGGCTACAAGCCCACAAAAGGCGCAGAACAGCAGCTGCCGCTGACACTGATTCTGGATCGCGACGGCACGGTGCTGTTCTGCCACTACGGCGCAAGCCTGACCGACGTGCCCGAGGATTGCGCGGCCATCCAGAGCCTGTTGGAGGAACTGGAACTGACACCCGAACACAGGGAGGATGCGTATGAGGAGGAGCTGCAGGCCGCCATGGCGGCGGCCCCCCGCCCCCGCTCCCACCATGGCCGCGGCGCCCCCGAGACGACCGACGAGTTCCAGCCTGTGCGCCCCGTGCGGGAGTACAACGCGCCTGACCTGGAGAAAACCTCGATGTTCGGACTGTTTGACGACCCTTATGATGAAAATTAAACCCCGCCTGCCGATGAAACAATCGGCAGGCGGGGTTTGTCTTTTTGACTGAATAAAATGGCTTCCCTCTCGTGGGAAGCTGTCCGCGAAGCGGACTGATGGGGGGCGGCTTTGCCGCTATCGCCCGTTAAAAGAGGCTGCTGCGTGAACCCGCCCCTCATCCGGCCTTCGGCCGCCTTCTCCCTCGGGAGAAGGCTTGGAAAATCACCGCATCACCGCATCCTTTGCCGCTCTCACGGTCTCGGTGTCCGTCTGCTGAATGTGCCACTCGTCCAGGCCGGGCAGGCCCATGGGTACGCCCTCGCGGCGGAAGGTCATGCCGCTGTCCAACAGCGTTTTGCAACTGGCGTGGAAAGCACGCGCCCCGGGCAGCGCAGCCCGCAGTTCGTCGATGATGGCAGCGTTGACGCCCGCGCCAATGAGCACTTCCGGGCCGTGCAGCTCGTCCCGCAGGCGCAGCAGCCCGGCCAGCTGGGATGCACCCTTGCGGCAGTTCTCGGCCCCGCCGCTGGTCAGCACTGTGTCGATGCCAAGGGCCGCCGCGGCACAGTAGGTTTCGCGCAAATCGCGGGAAACATCGATGCAGCGATGTAATGTGACCGGTGCACCGTCGCAGGCATCCAGCAGCGCGTGCATGGCGGGCAGATCCAGCGTGCCCTCCGGTGTCAGTGCGCCGATGACGAAACCGTCCGCCCCGGCGGCATGCAGCGTCTTGATTTGATGGCAGAGCAAGTCAATCTCCTCTTTCGTGTAGAGAAAATCCCCGGCACGGGGGCGCATCAGGCAGCGCACCGGCAGGGACATTTCGGCCTTGATCTGCCGCAAAAGGTCGGCGTAGGGTGTCAGGCCGCCCACGGCCAGCGCACTGCAAAATTCCAGCCGGTCGGCCCCGCCCTGCTTGGCGGCGCGGGCGGAGGCCAGGCTATCAACACAGACTTCCAACAACTTCATGTGTGGTCACATCCCCTTTGGCGTTTTCCTCATTGTAGCATGAAATTTTGGATACGGCAAGCCCCGCACAGCCGGAAAGCTGCGCGGGGCTTGCCGCAGTTATATGTGTATCACAACGAATAGGAGTAGGCAGAGTTTTACGCCGCATGGCCGCCGCGCACGACGCGCAGTTGTACCGCAGGGTGTTTGCGCGGCGCGGGGGCAGGCTGGCCGACCGATTCCTCCGGGCGGGCCAGCAGGATGCCGCAGACGGCGTTGAGCATGATGACAGCCGCAAAAAGCCCCAGAATGGCCGCCCAAAACGGCATGGAGCCGGAGGCGGCAGCACTGAGCATAGCCCCTCCCAACAGGATGGCCGCCGTGGCGACAAGACGGCACAGCTTGTTTTTGATAAGTTCCCAGTTCATACCAATACCTCCAAATCAGTCGGCCACGCGGGGCCGACTGCCGCAATTTTAACAACGGACAACAGCGTTTTGTTCGTTGCTCTTATCATAATACACCCTGCGGTTGTTGTCAATGCCTATTTACAACTTATTTTTGAAAATGTTTGCAAAAAACTCTTTACAAAAACCACGGACAGTTGTATAATGAGACTAAAGAATCAGAGCCGCATACAAGATGTGGTTTACCCTACTATAAAAAGGAGATTTCCGATGTTTGCAGAGCGCTTGAAAGAGGCCCGCAAGGCCAAACGGTACAGCCAGGCCGAGGTTTCCAAAATGCTGGGTGTGACGCAGCAGGCTGTCGGCAAGTGGGAGACCGGGCGTTCCACCCCGGACCCACAGACCGTCGCGCGTCTGGCAGAAATTTTGGATACCCCCTCCGATGTGCTGCTGGGCCTGCGTAAGGAGCCGGGCGTTTCCGCCGCCGTGGGCCGCAACGCCTTCAGCCGCTATACCGAATCCCAGATCCCGGTGGTGGGCACCGTCCGCGCCGGGTATGGGGCCCTCGCCTTTGAGGAGGACTACGGCAAGGAGTACGCCTGCGTCAAGGATCCGAAGAACTACTTCTTCCTCGTGGTCAAGGGCGACAGCATGGAGCCGCGCATTTCCGACGGCGACCTGGCCCTCGTTCACCGTCAGAACACGTTGGACAACGGCGACCTGGGTGTGCTGGTCTATGGCGCAGACGGCGAGGGTACGCTGAAAAAGTATATCCAGCGCGGCAACTCGGTCGTGCTGCAGCCTTTCAACCCGGCCTATGACGAAATGGTCATCAAGGGTGAGGAATTGGATCACCTCTACATCGCCGGCAAGGTCGTGGAAACCAAGGCAAAGTGGTAAAGCCCTTTCACGATTCTATTGTAGCATAAGCGAAGTCCTATAATTTGGACTTTCAATATAGAAATTGAATTATTTCACAAAAATGCTGCCCGCGGCACACCTTGCAAAACAAGGATATGCGGCGGGCTGTATTTTTTATACCCTTTTTTAGGAGACAGGTGCGATGGACCTTGCGGAAAAACTGGAAATTCTGGCGGACAGCGCCAAATATGATGTGGCCTGCACGTCCAGTGGCGTTGACCGCCCGGGGCGGCATGGCAGCCTGGGCAGCTGTGCGGCGGCGGGCATCTGCCACGCCTTTACGCCAGACGGGCGCTGCGTTTCCCTGCTGAAGGTGCTGTACTCCAACGTATGCAGCTATGATTGCAGCTACTGTGTCAACCGCCGTACCAACGACCGGCCCCGAGCGACTTTCACCCCGCGGGAGCTGGCCGATTTGACCATCGGGTTTTACCGCCGCAATTATATTGAGGGGCTGTTTTTGTCCAGCGCGGTGCTAGGTACGCCCGACCGCACGATGGAGCTGATGATCGAGGCACTGCGCATCCTGCGGGAGGAATACCACTTCAACGGCTACATCCACGCCAAGACGATCCCCGGCGCGGACCCGCTGCTGGTGGAGAAGATCGGGCGGCTGGCAGACCGCCTCTCGGTCAATATCGAGCTGCCCAGCGAGACGAGCTTGACGGCGCTGGCCCCAGACAAGAAAAAGACCGCCATCCTGCGCCCCATGGGTCAGATCGCGGTGCAGAGCGCCCAGAGCAAAAAAGAGATGGTGCTCTACCGGGGCGCGAAGCCCTTTGCCCCGGCCGGGCAGAGCACCCAGATGATCATTGGCGCTACGCCGGAAACTGACCGGCATATCATGGACCTGACAGAAGGGCTATACAAAAAATATGCGCTGCGGCGCGTGTTTTACTCGGCCTATCTGCCAGTGGTAGCGGACAGCCGTCTGCCCGCGCCACACACCGCCCCGCCCCTGCTGCGGGAGCACAGGCTCTACCAGGCGGATTGGCTGCTGCGGTACTACCATTTTTCGGCGCGGGAACTGCTGACCGAGGATGAGCCGAATTTTGACCCCTACCTCGATCCCAAATGTACCTGGGCCGTGCGGCACCCGGCGTTTTTCCCAGTGGAGATCAATACCGCCGCGAAGGAGGAGCTGCTGCGGGTGCCTGGCATCGGCCCCAAGAGTGCCCTGCGCATCATCCAGGCGCGGCGCACGCAGAATCTGGGCTTGGCCGAACTCAAGCGCATTGGCGTGGTGGTCAAGCGGGCGCAGTATTTCATCACCTGCAAGGGCCGGGCGGCAGCTCACGCAAACCGTGCGGAAATTGCCAACGCCCTGCTCGACCCCAAGGCGTTCAGCGTAGGGATGCAGCAGCTTTCGCTGGACGATTTTATACCCAAGGCCCTACCGGATGCAGCCCCGGCTGTGCAAAAACTGGCCGCCCGCGGTATGGCGGCTGACGTGGCCGCCAAAACCGTGCGGCAGGAGGCACTGCAATGCCTTACGAAGCGAATGTGACCGATGTTGCCTACCGCTATGACGGAAGCTTTGCAGGCTTTTTGTGCTGCGTGTTCGAGAGTTATGCCCGGCACGAGATACCGTCGGAGGTTTGCTCACCTGAGGAAGGCCAGCTGAACCTGTTCGGCACGCGGGAAATCCTCACTGACCGGCAGCGCGCGAAGCGGGTGGCGGTGGGGTTGGACCGGCTCGGGCCGCAGGTCAAGGATCGCATTGTAACAGGGTTCCTCAGCACTGACCCGGGCAAAGATCTGACTCTGCTGCGGTTTGCGCGGCGCTGTTTTGCCCAGGGGCCGCAGGCCGTGCAGATGCTGGGCGACCCGGATGTGGCAGCGGCGTTCGCCATCGAGCGGGCCGTCAACAACGAGGCGGGCAAGTTCATCGAGTTCATCCGGTTTGAGGAGCGGGACGGGATGCTGGGCACGGTCATCCACCCGAAGCACCAAGTCTTGCCGCTGCTGCGCGGGCATTTTTGCAGCCGCCTGCCGGATGAGGATTTCCTGATTTTTGACGCGACCCACGGCACAGCGCTGGTGCGGCGCGGCGGGCAGGTGCAGTACCTGACGATGGAACACTACACCCCCGGCACAGATGAGGACGAACTGAACTGGCAGCAGTTGTGGAAACGCTTTTTCAAGGCGCTGACCATCGAGGAACGCCGCAACGAGAAAGCCCAGATGAACCACGTGCAGAAGCGGTTCTGGAAAGACATGGTGGAGATGCAGGGCAGTGTGTGACTACTCGTAATCGTACTCCGGGTTGGCAGCTTGGTACTCGGTCAGGAAGCGGAGCAGGCGCTCGGTGTCAGCGTAGCTCATGCGGCCGGTGTCGGCCAGCGCCCGCACCATGGCGCGAATGTCCCCGTCGTAGAGCGTCTGCAAATGCGCCTGGCTGACCGCGCCGCAGTAGGTCAGGCGGCGCACCAGCGGTGTGTAGAGGTTCTTGTTCCCCTGCTTCTCGGTGCGGACGAAGTTTTTCTTTTCAAGGCGAAGCAGAAAATTGAGCAGCGTCGAGTCTGCCCAGTGGCACTCCGGCGGCAGGTGTGACGCGATCTCGCGCCGGGTGGCGGCGCGATTGCAGGCCCAAAGTGCGGCCATGACCTGTTCTTCACTACGGGAAAGTTGTTCCATGATAGGCTCCTTTTTTAGTTGTAGGGGCGGATGCTTGCATCCGCCTGCGGGGCGTCGAGGACGCCGCCCCCTACGAGTCATGCTGTTTTACAAATGTGGAAGTAATATCTATATTTATTTTACATCTGTGGTAGATTGAAATGCAACAGGAAATATTGCACAAATCTCAGGGGCTTATTTTGACATAAGCAGCAAATAACTTTTACAAATGTCGTACATAGTGTCCTTGCAAAGAAAACAATCTGTCACTTTACAGAAACACTTGCCGGATTTTGGGCTTTTTTCGTAACTTTGCCCGCTTGCCGGGGTGGGGGCAAAACTCCTATAATATTGGCATACCGCAACGGCGCGGCAAGATGCGATCCGCCGTGTGCGGGTCGCATTTCATTTACTGCCAGGGAGGAAATTACGATGGCTAGAGTTTACAATTTCAGTGCCGGCCCTTCGATGCTGCCGGAGGCTGTTTTAAAGACCGCACAGGCTGAACTGCTGGACTACCATGGTTCCGGCATGAGCGTGATGGAGATGAGCCACCGCAGTAAATGGTTCGATGAAATCATCAACAATACCGAGGCCGCCATGCGCCGGGTGCTGAACATCCCCGACAATTATAAGGTGGGCTTTTTCCAGGGCGGCGCGACCCAGCAGTTTGCCATGGTGCCGCTGAACTTTATGACCACCGGCACGGCGGATTACCTTGTGACCGGCAACTTCAGCAAAAAGGCTGCCGAGGAAGCCGCCAAGTTCGGCACGGCCCGCATTGCCGCCAGCAGCAAGGACAAAAACTTTACCTATATCCCCGACGTGAAGGCCATCGACTATGACCCCAACGCCAGCTATATTCACATCTGCCAGAACAACACGATTTTCGGCACGAAATTCGTCGATGTACCGCAGGTGGACGGCGTGCCGCTGGTCGCGGACATGAGTTCGATGATCTGCTCGGAGCCGGTGGATGTCAGCAAGTACGGTGTCATCTACTTCGGTGTGCAGAAGAACATTGCCCCCGCGGGTATGGCAGTCGCCATTGTGCGGGAGGATCTGTTGGGCAAGGCCGCCAAGGGTCTGACGCCCGACAAGATCCCCACGATGATGAACTACACCACCCTGCTGAACGCCGACAGCATGTACAACACCCCGCCGTGCTGGTGCATCTACATGACCGGTCTGGTCATGGATTACCTTGAGCATGAGGTGGGCGGCCTTGAAAACATGAAGAAGATCAACGCCGCCAAGGCGAAGGTGCTGTACGATTATCTGGACGGGCAGGACTTTTACCGCAACCCGGTGCAGAAGGAATACCGCAGCATGATGAATGTGACCTTCACCAGCCCCGATGCCGACACCGACAAGGCGTTCTGCGCCGCCGCTGCAGAGGCAGGCTTTGTGAACCTGAAGGGGCACCGCCTTGTCGGCGGTATGCGTGCCTCCATCTACAACGCCATGCCGCCGGAGGGCATCGACAAGCTGGTCGATTTCATGGAGAAGTTCCGCAAAGAACATTGATTTGCCGCACGGAAGCAGCCCGTTAAGACTTGCAGCGCAGGGCTGAGGGCCGGACATGTTCGGCCCCTACAAAGCATAATAAGGGGAACAGGGAGTTATATATATGTACACGATCAAAACTTTGAACGCTATCTCGCCGGTGGGGCTGGCCAAGCTGCCCGCCAACCAGTTTGAAATTGACAACGAGGCTGCCGCGCCGCAGGGCATTCTGGTGCGCAGCGCCGATATGCATGAGACGCCGCTGCCCGACAGCCTGCTGGCGATCGCCCGCGCAGGTGCCGGAACGAACAATATCCCCGTCGAGGAATGCACCAGCGCCGGTATCGTGGTGTTCAACACCCCCGGTGCCAACGCCAACGCCGTGGCAGAGCTGGTCATCGGCGCGCTGGTGGCGGGCAGCCGCAATCTGGTCGATGCTGTCAACTGGGCGCAGACCCTCAAGGGACGCGACACCATCGCCAAGGATGTGGAAAAGGGCAAAAAGGCCTTCGTCGGTCCCGAGCTGCGCGGCAAGACGCTGGGCGTCATCGGGT
>ERZ827168.3393-NODE-3393-length-16324-cov-3.611470_pt1 | contig 16324 bp, 4 predicted proteins | sample MGYA00519868_ERZ827168 | MGnify/ENA primary metagenome ERZ827168 (study PRJEB31778, sample SAMEA3449271) | human gut metagenome | biome: human gut; feature: human-associated habitat; material: faeces | place: United Kingdom | collected 2010/2012 ...
CGCTCTGGCTCAAATACTCCGAGTGGGTGTGGACGATCTCTGCCAACACGGCGGACTATTTTGCGGGGTACAACCAGTTCCAGAACCTGACTGTGGGCGGCAAGACCCGCAGCAGTGTATTGTACCGCGTCTGCCGGTTTGTATAGTACAAGTATAGACATTTCCCCCGCCCATTGCAACCGCATTTCAGCGGGATTTCCGGCTTTCGGTTATAGCAAAAAAAGCCGGGCGCTCTCAAACGGGAGCGCCCGGCTATATTTATTGACTATGCTTCAGATCAGTTTGCCTTCTGGGCTTTCTTGGCGGCCTTCTGGGCCTTCTTGAAATCCTTGTAGGCCTTGTACTCCTCAGTCTTACGCAGCTTGCGGGCACCGAGGATCCAGAGGATCAGGCCCAGCACAAAGAGGATGCCGGAAACCCTGACGACAGCGATAACTGCTGCAACGATGGTGGGACGGATCACCTTGATGGTGGTGTCGGCACCAACGCCGTTCATACCGCAGGAGTTGGCAATGGCATACAGGTTGTGGTGGCAGGCCTCGCGCATGGCGGTAACGATGACGGGGTCGTTCTTGTACTGGGGCAGGGTGTCGGTGACGAAGGACATCATGGCGTCGTAGATGGACACACCGGCCAGAACGCCGTCGGGACCGTTGACATACTGGGTCAGAACGTTATCGGTGATGATCATACCCTCGCAGCCCCACTCGTTGCGCAGGATGCCGGTGACCAGACCGTAGTTGCCGCCGGACCAGACAGCGCCCCAGCGGGTGTAGGCGATCATAACGCCGTTGCCGTTGCCGACCTCGACGGGAGCCTGGAAGGCTTTCAGGTAGACTTCACGGGCAGCCTGCTCGTTCAGCCAGACGCCCAGACCGATACGATCCTGCTCGCAGTCGTTCAGGGCAAAGTGCTTCATAACCACGTGGACGCCCTTGTCCTGGATGGCCTTGACTTCGTAAGCGGACATCATACCGGACAGGAAGCCGTCCTCGGAGTAGTACTCGAAGTTACGGCCGCCGTAGGGGGTGCGGTGGATGTTGTTGCCGGGGCCGTACAGGCAGGCGATGTTGGCCTCCAGGCAGTTGTTGCCGATGACCTTGCCGATCTCGGTCATGATCTCGGTGTTGAAGGTAGCAGCCATCACGTCCTCAGAGGTGAAGGCGGTGGCGGTCAGCTGGCTCTTGTCGTTGCCCAGCAGGCTGGCGGTCAAACCCTGGGGACCGTTCTCGTCACGGGTGCCGGGGGCTTCCACGCTCTTGACGGGCATGGTCCAGTGGAAAGCGTCGCCGATCAGGGAGTTCATCTCGTCGAAGGTCATCTGATCCAGCAGCTCGTCCCACTTGGGATCGTTGTAGTCCAGACCGATCATATCGTACAGCTTGACGCCGTTCTTGGCGCCCAGGGTGGGCATCTCGACGCTCTCGTAGTCGGCAGCATCGTAGCGGATGTCCTTCAGGTCCTTCTTGAGCAGCTCGGTCAGGGTCAGCTTGACGGTCTCCTTGCGGGTGATCTTGTCGCTTTCGTAGTCCTGGACGGGCGGCCCGGCCAGATGGGTTTCCAGAGAGGCGAATTCCGGCCGTTGCAGGACGCGGTACACTGCCGGGGCGATGTCTTTGCGCGGGTCGTCGGCCCCGTCGGGATAGCGTTCGCATTCGAGCACTATGGTGGCGATGGTGGCGTCGGGCGAGATCAGAACGTTCACGAAGTCGTCCAGGGCCAGAGCTTCTTTTTTGAATGCCCTGATGGCCTCGGGATCATCAGGGATCTCTTCGAGGCCGGGACCCACAATGACCTCGTCCCCGTGAGCGCGGATGTATTCCGCCGACCCCAGCCACTTGACCTCCCTGATGTGGGGCACGTCCTTTTCCAGGGCCAGCGCCAGGGAATCCAGGAGTCGCAGCGTGTCACGGTCGAAGATGTCCCCGCCGTTCCTGACGGCCACATAGACGAAGTCTTCATTGCCGAAGAGCTCCCGGAAGCGTTCGATGGCCACGACGGCCGGATCGTCGTCCGTGAAGAAGGATTCATCGGAGTTGTCGAAGCGGAGGTCACGCATCAGGAAAAGGGACCCGAACGTGAGCACGGCCACCAGCAGAAGGACGCCGTAGCGCCAGGTCTCCAGAAAGCCGACGAATGTGCGGGCGCGGGTCAGGGCGCGGGACTCCTTCATCGGGTCTGCTCCAGCATGCGGCCGAGTTCCTCACGCAGGAGCATCAGGAAGGTGTCCTCGTCCTTTTTGAGGAAAAAGTGGTCGCCCGGCAGGATGTGCGCGGCGAACGCCCCGCGGGTCTGTTCCCGCCAGGCCTCGAGGTCCTGCCGGCAGACTTCGTCATCGGCGTCCCCGGAAAAGACGCACAGGGGCACATCCAGGCAGGCATCGCAGACATAGCTTTCGTCCATGGCGAAATCCGCCCGCAACAGCGGCCGGAACATGCGCATGAGATCCGGCTCGCGCAGGATCTCTTCCGGGGTCCCTGCCAGCTGCCGCAATTCCGCGTCGAAAGCCTCGTCGGGAAGGTCGCTGAGCAGTTTGCGGGGCGGCATGTGGACGGGGCGGCTCCCCGAGACCAGCAGCAGAGCGGGCGGACGGCCCTGGAGGACAAGGCGGCGCGCCACCTCGAAGGCGATCTTGGCCCCCATGCTGTGGCCGAAAAGGATGCAGGCGCCGTCGAACCAGCCGCGGCCTTCCTCGGCTTCGAACAACGCATCGGCCAGGCGGTGGATGCTGTAGTAGCGCGGTTCGCGGAAGCGTTCCTCGCGACCGGGCAGCTGCACGGCCCGGACATCGGCCAGGTCCCGGAGGTTCCTTTCCCAGTTGCGGTAAAAAGAAGCGCCGCCTCCCGCATGGGGAAAACAGAACATCTTCGGCCGGGCGGGGGAGGCGCCGGCGTTCCCGGAAATCTCCTGCGGCCCCGCGAGCCATTTGCCAGTATCCATGGTTCCTCCTTGTCGTCATGCTGCCCGTGCCGGGTCGTTCCCGGCACGGGCAGACCGGTTAGGCGTGTTTTTTCAGTAGACGGGCCAGTCTGGCGGCGATGGCATCCACGCTGCCGGGATCATGGAGCAGGTTCCAGTGGTCGGCATCCACGGCCAGCTCCTCGAAGCCCGATCCCGCCAGCCCGCGCCAGTAGGCCGTGCGGGCGTCGTCCTCTTCCATGCTGTTGCTGCGGACGTAGAGCACGGGCAGGCCTTCCAGGGGCTGCGGCGCATAGGAGCGCAGGGCCCTGAGGTTGGCGTCGATGATCTCCATGACCCGTCCGGCCATTTCCAGGTCGTCCTTTTCCACGGCAAGCTGTCCGCTGCTGCGCAGGGCCTCGGCCAGGACGCGGGCCCGTGCGGGGGCGTCCAGTGCGGCCAGGTCCCCTTCGCTCATGCCCAGGGCCGCAAGGGCCTTTTGGGGCGCGGGGGCCACCAGCCCGAGCAGGGCGGCAGGATCATGGGCGCGGCTGTCATAGAGGCTGTCCCAGGCGGGCTTTGAAGGCGGATCGAGCAGGACCAGCGGCAGCAGGTGTTCCCCCTGGCCGCCGGCCAGCAGACGGCGGGCCGTTTCCCAGGCCAGGAAGGCCCCCATGGACCATCCGCCCAGCAGCAGGGGCCGCGGGAGCCCCTCCACGGCCTCCAGGGCCGCGGTGACCATGTCCGGGAAGGCGGTACGCAGGGGACCACCATCAAGACCGGCGCTCTGGAGGGCATGGAAGGAGACCTCTCCGAGCTTGGCGGCCAGCGGGGCATAGGCGTTCACGAGGCCTTCCACGGGATGCATCATGCACACGGTCGCGGGGCCGTCAGCGTCATGCAGGCAGACCAGTTCGCCGGCAGAGGCACCCGGGGCCCTGTGGTCCACGAGGGCGGCCTGTGCGGCCACGGTGGGGGCCTGCAGCAGGTCACGCAGGGTCAGGCGGCAACCGAACTCCCGCTCCAGCTGCCGGAGCAGCTGGAAAGCGGAGAGGGAGTCCCCACCGCTCAGGAAGAAGCTGTCCGTCACGCCCACGTCGTCCACCCTGAGGACGTTTTTCCAGATGGCGGCCACGGCCTGTTCCGTCCTGGTCCGGGCGGTGACGCCCGTACGGGGGCGCTGCCGTACGGCACCGCCTGACAGGCGTTTCCTGTCCACCTTGCCGTTGCGGGTCAGGGGCATCCTGTCCAGCAGCGTCCACGAGACGGGGATCATCCAGGCAGGCAGGTGCCCGCGCAGATGGTCTTCCAGGGGACGGGGCGTGAAGCGTGCCACGGACGACGGGCCTTCGCTGAGGATGACCTCCAGCCCCAGACGGCTTTCCAGGGAAGCGGGGGGCATCAGGAAGGACGGCCGGGAAAGGCCCGCCTCCGTCAGCGCCTTCGTCCACAGTTCACGGGTCAGCAGCGGCTGCTCGGGACGGAATTCCTCGTCCCGGGCGCTGTCGAAGCCCTGCTGGAGCCCCATGCTCAGGTCGAAGGGCAGCTGGAAGACGGTCTCCTCCTGCATGAGCAGGATCCCGGACGGCTTGAGCAGGCCCGCCAGGTACTTCAGGCTCCGCCTGATGTCTGTCGCGTCATGCAGGACATTGCCCGCAAGGATGAGGTCATAGCCATGCGGCTCGAAGCCCATGAGGCGGGGATCCTCATCAAGGTCCAGCAGACGGTAGTTGACGAAGGGATAACCGGCGAACTCCTCGCGGGCCCTGTTCAGGAAGAAGGGGGAGATATCCGTGAAGTCATAGGTCACGCCGTTGTCCGGCAGGCCGGGCAGGACGAAGCGCGTCACGGTGCCGTAGCCGCCGCCGACTTCGAGGATGCGGAAACCGTTCCCGGAAGCCGCCGCCAGCCCGGTCACCAGATCCGCCGTCAGCCGGTTGCTGGCGCCGAAGATCTTCTGATAGAAGCCGGGCACTTCCGCGGACGTGTAGAATTCCGCCGAGTGCACGTCTTCCCTGAGGATGGCGGGGAGCTCGTGCACGGTGCGGGCCAGCAGGGCCATCTCCTGCGGGCTGTAGCCCAGTTCTCCGGCCCTGTCGGCGCAGAAGGCCAGGCAGGCTTCCCTGTCGGGAGCCGTGCCGCGGCGCTGCCATACGCCGTCCCCGTCCCTGTCCGCGAGGCCCAGATCGTGCAGGGCCTTCACGGCCCGCGCCAGCCAGCGCCCGTAGCGGGGACTGATGCCGCTGTCGTGCAGGAAGGTCTCCGTGTCACGGTAGCCGTGCCCGAAAAAGCCGAGCTCTTCCAGGGCCGCGGTGACGGCAGCCGCATAGAGTTCCTTCATCTTGTCCCAGACAGGCAGGAAGCGTTCCTCGTCAAGGCCTTCCCGGCCGTCCGCCCGGAGCGGGAGCCCGTCCTCCAGACGGCTTGCGGCGCGTTCTTCCCGCACGATCTCGCCCCGGTGTCCGGGATCGGCTTCCACATAGGCTGCCAGCGACAGCTCGCCTTCCGCGCCCTTGTGGAGCAGGACGGCCGCATTGTTCACCGCAGGATGGGCTTTGAGCACGGATTCGATCTCGCCCGGTTCCACGCGGTAGCCGTGGATCTTCACCTGCTCGTCCTTGCGGCCGAGGAATTCGAGGGTGCCGTCGTCGTGGTAGCGTGCCGTGTCTCCCGTGCGGTAGAGACGGGGATGCCCGTCCCCGGCCGGCAGGAAGGCTCCGGCCGTCTTTTCGGGATCGTTCCAGTAACCGAGGGCCAGGCCGTCTCCGCTGATGTAAAGGTCTCCGGCGACCCAGTCGGGACGCGGCTGGAGGCGGTCATCAAGGACGGCGAAGGCCTGGTTGGCCAGCGGTCTTCCGTAAGGCACGGAGGCCCAGCGGGCATCGTCCGGGCCCGTCTCGTGGAAGTTGGACCAGATGGAGGCCTCGGTGGCGCCGCCCATGGCCATGACCCGGATGCCCGGGACGAGCTGCTTCAGGCGCGGCGGCAGGGACTGCGGGATCCAGTCGCCGCTGAAGATGGCCAGGCGGAGGGGCAGGGGCTGTCCTTCCCCTTCGGCCGCGGCATCCGCCAGCAGCTGGCCGAGGGCCGGGACGGAGTTCCACAGGCTGACCCGGTGCTCATGCAGCAGGCGGACCCAGGCCTGGGGCTGCAGGCTCTCTTCCTCGTCCGGGATGACGACGGCGCCGCCGGCTGCCAGCAGGCCGAAGATGTCGTACACGGAAAGGTCGAACGACAGCCGGGCGAGGGCGAGGATGCGGTCCCCGGCATCCACGCCGTACCGCCGGTTGACGTCAAGGATGGTGTTCATGGCCGCCCTGTGGGAGATCATGACCCCCTTGGGCGTCCCCGTGGAGCCCGAGGTATAGATGATGTAGGCAAGATCGTCGGGGGCGATGTCCACCTGCGGCGGGAGCTCGTCCTCGCCCGCTTCGGCCAGCAGGTCTGCCGCCACGAGGCGGATGCCTTCAGGCAGGGGCGCGGCGTCCGAACGGCCCACGACGACACGCACGCCGGCATCGGCCAGGATGGTGGCGATACGGGCATCGGGCTGGCCGGTGTCCAGCGGCAGATAGGCGGCCCCGGCGCGCTGGATGCCCAGGACGGCCACGACCTGTTCCCAGCCTCTGGGCAGGAGGACGGCGACCCGGTCGCCATGCCGTACCCCGGCCGCGTCCAGTTCCCGGGCCAGGGAGCGGCTCAGGCGTTCGGTCTCGCCGTAGGAGAGGGTCCTGTCCGCACTGATGACGGCGGTGGCATCAGGCCGGGACCCCGCCATGCGCAGGAAGGGGGCGAACATGGGCTCGCCGGGCATGTCCAGGGCCGTGTCGTTGACCGCCGCGCGTACGGCAAGCTGCGATGCCGGGAGGCGTACCGGCACGGCATCGCCCCAGGCCGCATCGTCACGGGAGAGGCGGCGCAGGGCCTCGGCGTAGGCTTCGAACATGGCATCGATCATCCCGTCAGGGAAGAGATCGCGTACATAATCGAAGACGATGCGCAGCTCGCCGTCCACTTCGAACAGCTGATGGTCGAGCCAGACCTGCGGGGTCTGGGAGATGCTGTAGACCTCGTGCCCCATCTGCCCGAGGGCAAAGGTGCCGGAAGAGGATTCCATGGACAGGGCGCTGGTGAAGATCACGGGCATGATACCCGCCGCCGTGCCGCGTCTGCGGCCCAGTTCGCGCAGGACGCGGATGCCGCTGAAGGAACGGTGTTCCATGTCGTCCCACAGGCGGCTCCACAGCCGTCCAGCCCGGGTCTCGAAGCTCCCGCCCTGCGTCAGGTCCACCGCCAGGAGGCTGTTGGAGGTGAATTCGCCGACCAGGGCATTGACCTGACGATGCAGGGGCAGGCGGTTGAACAGGGTCAGATTGATGCAGAAGCGCTTTTCTTCGCTCCAGCACCCCAGGACTTCGGCGAAGGTCGCCAGGGCCACGGCCGTGGGGGCCAGGCCGCGGGCGTCGCCGCGCTGTTTGATGCGCTGCCAGGTCTCTTTGTCGAGGGTCGTCATCCTGCGGCTGAAGACGGGGCGGTCGATGGCGGCAGGGCTGGTGGCCAGCGGCAGCCGCGGCGCGGCGGGCAGGTCATCCAGACGGGCGAGCCAGTAGTCGCGGTCCCTGGCATAGATCCCGGTGGCCCGGTAGCGTTCCTCGGCCAGACGGTAGTCCCGGAAGGTGATGTCCAGCACAGGGAGCTTGTCCTCCTGGCCATTGTAGATGAGCGAGAGCTCGGCGAGCATCTGGCTGATGCCGTGGAAATCGCTCAGGATGAGGTCGAAGCTGAGGTGGATGCGCAAGGCATCATCGGGCAGCAGGGAAACCTCCACCCGGAAGTTGGGCCAGCGGCCCACGTCCAGGACTTCGTGGGACATCTCCATGCGGATGCGCTCGAAGTGGGCCGCGGCTTCCTCCGGGGAGCTCTGGCGCAGGTCATGCCGCCGGATGGTGTAGTGCGGGACTTTCTCCAGCACCTGCTGGCGTTCGTCGTCGAGGATGATCGTACGCAGCATGGGCTGGCGGAGGATGAGACGGTTCCAGGCCTCTTCATAGCGGTCGGCGTCCAGACCCCGGGCCTGGGCTTCGAAGTAGAAGTGGCAGCTGACGCCGCCGAGGGCCAGGCCGGACTGGTCACGGCCTATCCAGTAGGCCTGCTGCATGTCCGAGAGCGGGAAGGGCTCGAAAGCCTCGTCCGGCGCGGGGACGAGCAGGGCCGAAAGGCCGGCGCCTTCCTCCTTCGTGGCGGGGGTGCCGGACTGCACGGCCGGTGCCGTTTCCTCTTCGCCGGAGGCCGGGCCGAGGTCACGGGCGAACCTGGACGCCATGGCCTGCACCGTGGGCGTGGCGGAGACTTCGTGCGGCGCGATGCGGATCTTCAGATCCCGGCTGATACGCTGGAACAGGTCGAGGCTGATGAGCGAATCCATGCCCAGGCTGGTCAGGTTGACATCCTCGGGGATGGCATCCTCTTCGAGGCGCAGGAAACCGGCGATCTCTTTCTTGAGATAGGCGCGCAACCGTTCTTCCCTTCCGCTCATGGGAAGGGCGCGCAGTTCCGCGGCAAGTCTGCTGTTGCCCGCGGTCTCGGCCGGGCGGGCGGCAGCGGCGGCGGGGCTGTGCCGGAGCTCTTCGTACATGGCGGCGCCGGCAGTGGCCTGCAGGATGGGCAGCATCCGGTTCCAGTCCATGCGGGTGACGACCTTGCTCCCCTCGCCGGACGCCATGAGCCTGTCGAGGACGGCAAGTCCTGTAGCCGTATCGAAGCCCTCGACGCCCTGCTGGCGGATGCGGTCGAGGATGCCCAGACGCACCACGGTCCCCAGCTCGCCCCAGGCTCCCCAGTTGATGCTGAGGCCGGGGAGGAAGTCAGCGCGGCGGGCAGCCACGAGGGCGTCCATGAACGTGTTGGCGGCCACGTGGTTGGCCTGGCCGTGCGTACCGAAGACCGAGGCGATGGAGGAGAAGACCACGAAGTGGTCGAGCGCCAGATCGCGTGTCAGTTCATGCAGGAACCAGCTGCCGTCCACCTTGGGGGAGAGGACGGTATTGAAGCGGGCCCAGTCGAGACGGGACAGGGGCGCGTCGTCCAGCAGGCCGGCCAGATGGAAGACGCCCGCCAGCGGCCTGGAAGAGGGCAGCAGATGTGTGCCGAACGCCTCGGCCAGGGCGGCCCTGTCCGTCACGTCCACTTGCAGGAGGCGGACATCGCATCCTGTGGCGGCGATCTTTTCCACCGCGGCCGCGCCGGCGGAACCGGCCTCAGGCAGGCGGCGTCCCAGCAGCCATACCTGTCCGGCACCGCGGGCAGCCAGGTGGGCGGCCAGCGCCAGGCCCAGGTCGCTCAGGCCACCAGTGACGAGATAGGCCGCCTCCCGGCGGATGCCTTCGTGCCTGGGGGCAAAGTCGTTGCGTACGACGACCTTGCCGATATGGCGTCCTTCGAGCATGTAGCGGAAGGCGTCCCTGGCGGCATCCATGGTGAAGACGCGCCGGGCTATGGGGGTGTAGTGCCCGGCGGCAAAACCTTCCATGACGGCGGCGAAGATGCCGCGCATCTGCGCCTCGTCCTCCTTGCCCAGTTTTTCAAGGTCGACGATGTGGTATTCGATATCGTCACGGATGGCCGCCACCTGTGCGGGCGTGCGCAGATCGGTCTTGCCGATCTCGATGAAACGGCCGCCTTCCGTCAGGCAGCGCATGCTGCTGTCGGCCAGCTCGCCGGTAAGGAAGTTGAGGACCACGTGCACGCCCTGTCCGCCCGTGGCCTTGAGGACCCGGGATTCGAAGGCCGTGGAGCGCGAGGAGAAGACGTGCTCTATACCCATGGAGCGCAGCAGGGCGCGTTTGCGCTCCGTGCCCGCCGTGGCAAGGATGACCGCGCCGCGTGCCCTGGCGATCTGGATGGAGGCAAGGCCCACGCCCCCTGTGGCCGAGTGCAGCAACACCCGTTCGCCGGGCTGGAGGCGTGCCGCATGGACGAGCGCCTGCCAGGCGGTCATGAAGACGGTGGGGATTACCGCAGCGTCGGTGAACGGCATGCCTTCCGGTATGGAGGCCGCAAAGGCTTCCCGGGCATAGACGTGGGAAGCGAAGGGGCCGTACACGGTGGTGAAGACCCGGTCGCCGGGGCTGAAGCGGGTCACGCCTTCACCAACGGCGGAGACCGTGCCCGCGCAGTCGAGCACCAGGGTCCTGATCTTGTCGGCCACGCCCATGGCTACCATGACGTTCTGGAAGTTCATGCCGTAGGCTTCGGCCGCGATCTCGATCTCGCCGGGCCCGGGAAGACGCCGCTGCAGCGGGGCGACCCGGATGTTCTCGATGCCCGCGCCGCCGAGATCCAGATGGTAGGCCTGCGTTTCGGGACGGGCCAGCGGGGCGTTGCGCACCTGGCGGGCGGCAGGCAGGCCGCGTACCAGACGGGGGGCCAGCAGGCTGCCGCCGCGCAGGGCCAGCTTGTCTTCCTTGTATCCGCGGGCGGTCAGCAGGCCGCACAGAGTGGGAAGCTGGGCCTCGGGAGCGGCCACGGGGTCCATGTCGATGATGACCGGCGCGATGTTGCCCAGTTCGTTGGCCACGGATTTTTCCAGGCCCCAGAGCAGGCTTTGCGCGGGGACGGGCTGATCCGAAGCGCGGGCGGCCTGTGCCTGGCAGGTCAGCACGGCCAGGCGCACGGAGGGGACGTCCTCCTGTGCCGCCAGAGCCTGGGCCAGATGCAGGAAGGCCTGGGCCGTATGGTTCTTGAAGGGAGCTTCGCCGCCGCTGCCCAGGAAGTCGGTCTCGTAGCAGTCCAGGCCCCAGAGGAACACGACGCCCCGGGGCGTGCCGCCCTGCCGCCAGTCGCGGATCAGGCGGGCGAAGGCGTCGGCATCGCCGGGATCGACGGCAGCCATGCCGTCAGGAAGTTCCGTACCGGCGCAGGCCGCGAGCATGGACGTAGCGCCCTGCTGTTCCAGCGAACGGGCAAGGGCACGGGCAAAATCCGTATCGCGACCGGCCAGGATGAGCCAGTGCCCGGCAGCGTCCCCGGCTTCCGGCATCAGGGCCTGGCGCCAGACCACGTCATAGCACAGGTCGGTATGCTGCCGCTGCCCGGCCTTGAGCAGTTCCAGCGTCTCCTTGTTGGTACGGCGCATGGTAAGGTTGACGATCTCGCAAACGGGCTCGCCTTCGGGGGTGAAGATGGTGAAACTGGCAGAGAACATCTCCTGCCGGAAGCTGTCGCCTTCCTTCATGACGGCCCGGCACCAGACCGTTTCGGGCGCACGCCCGTGGAAGATGACTTTTTCCACGCTGAACGGCATGAAACCGTCGCCCGTGAGGTCATCCTCGGTGGCGGCAAGAGCGGCGACCATGCTTTGCAGGCAACTGTCGAGCAGGGCCGGGTGGATGATGAAACCGCCTTTTTTGCCGCGTTCGGCGCTGTCCAGGGCCACTTCGGCCACAGCTCCGCCCCGGGTGCGCCACAGGCGCCGCAGGCTGCGGAAGGCCGGACCGTACTGCACGGCCCCGTAGGCATCGAATTTTTCGTAAAAGGCCTGTACGTCCACCTCGTCGCAACCTTCACGCAGGCGGTCCAGGTCGACGTTTTCGGCAGAGCGCTCGTGGGCGGGGGCGAGCTGGCCGGAGACATGCTGATGCCATTCCCCCTGTCCTTGCCCGGCGCCCCGGCTGAAGATCTCGAAATCGGCTCCGTTTTCCGTGGGAGAGACAAGGACCTGTACGGTGCGTTCGCCTTCGTCGAGCATGAGGGCCTCGCGCAGCACCACATTCTCGAGCCGGATACGGTCCGTACCGAAATGATCCATGCCCGCGGCGGCGGCCAGGTCGAAATGCGCCGTGCCCGGAACGACCACGATGTCGAAAACGCGGTGCTGGGCCAGGAAGGGTTGCAGGGTGCCGCTCACCGCCGCCGTATACTGGCTCACGGCCAGGGGGGAGGAGAGGCGCCGTCCCAGCAGGATATGGCCCGTGTCGTCTCCGTCCGGTGCGTCCGTCCGGGCGGGCGCGATCCCGGTACTGAAGGCCTGGCGGCTGCCGTTGCCGTTGCGGGCGATGATGACATGTTCGTCAAGGTCGCCGTCGGCGGGGGCAGGATAGCAGGCCGTCCTGTCGAATCCTTCCGTGTCCAGCAGGCGGGTCCAGCCCTCGGCGGTCAGGAAGGGGTTGTCGCCGCGCAGCTCCCCGTCACGCAGTTTGTCGAGCAGGCAGCCGAAGGATATCTCGAAGCCCATGGCCGGCCGGGGCAGCGTGATCTCCCGCAGGAGGAGCAGGCCGTCCGCGGCCAGCACGGCGCTGATGTGGCGCAGGGCGGCGGTCAGGTCGGCAGTGGCGTGCAGGACATTGGCGCAGACGACGATATCGAACTCGTCGGCATGGAAGCCCTGAAGGAACGGGTCGCGGCTGATGTCCAGCGTGGCATATTCCACGAAGGGGAAGGCGGCGAAGCGGTCCCGGGCCCGGGCCGTGAACAGGGGGGAGACGTCCGTATAGACATAACGGGTGCGTCCTGCGGGCAGGACGGGCAGCAGGGCCGAGGTCGTCCCGCCCGTGCCGGCGCCGATCTCCAGGATGGAGAGGGCGCGGTCCATGGGCAGGGCATCGGCAAGAGCCTTCAGGCTCCTGGCCATGATCCCGTTATAATAACGGCTTTGCGGGGTATCCTGGTAGATGCTCTCCACGGCGTCAGGATTGCCGCCGGGGAACATGACCTGTCTGGGATCCTTGCGGCCTCCCAGTATCTCGCGGAAATTCTCGCCGCAGCGTTTCATGAACGAGAGCAGCGGGATGTTGTCCAGGACAAGGTCCTGACGTTTTTCATGGCATCCTTGTGGCATGGTCATTTCTCCATGTTTCCTATGATTGACGGTCAGAGAGGCCGGAGGCCTCCTGCCGGTCGAGCAGGCTGGTCACACGATCCCTGAGATTCCTGTCCGGAGCGGCCGGGCGGCCGTAAGAGCCGGCGGCGTCACGGGCCAGGAGGCCTTGTTCGGCCAGGTTCTCCAGCAGGCGCGGAAGAAGCTGGTCGAACCGTTCCGGCAGGCCTATGCGTGCGGCGATGTCCCGGGCGGTATGGAAGCCCTCATCCGGGAAGGCCCCCAGATCCGTCAGGGCCTCGAGGGCATAGCCGGAGCAGAAGGTCTCGATCATCCGGGCATGCTCCCGGTATTCGGTGCTGTCGGGGCGGTCGTCTTCAGCGCCGGAGGCGGATTCGGCAGCCCGGGTCAGGCGCTGCCAGATGTCGTCCTGCGAGGCGGCCGGGGCGGCGGTGCTTCCGCTGGCTATGCCGCGGAACGAGTCGTCCACCCAGTGGCGTTCCCCCTGGAAGGGGTAGAGGGGCAGGTGGAGGCGGCCCCAGTGCTGGTCCTGGGCAAATGCTGCCCAGTCCACATCCGCCCCACTGCGGTAGAGGGCGGCTAGGGCCTCGCATGTCTGGCGCCATTCCGGGGTCCCGGCATGCATGGCGGCGACCCAGGCGCCGTCTTCCCCGCTGTTTTCCAGGGCCTGCTCGCGGCGGCAGAGGGCCGTCAGCACGCCGGACGGGCCCAGCTCCAGCCAGGCCGCGGGAGCCATGTCCCGCAGCGTGCGGAAGCCGTCGAAAAAGCGCACGGTGGAGCGGATATGCCGCACCCAGTAGTCGGCCCCGGAGATCTCGGCAGGCCCGACCAGCCGGCCGGTGACATTGCTGACCACGGGCAGGCCGGGGGCGTCATAGGCTATGCTTTCGGCCACACGGGCGAAGTCGTCGAGGATGGGATCCATCAGGGAAGAATGGAAGGCATGGGAGACCGGCAGGTGGCGGATGCTGATGCCCAGGCTCCCGGCCTTGTCGGCGATGCGGGCAAGGTCTTCCAGCGGGCCCGACAGGACGGTCTGCGTGGAGCCGTTGACGGCGGCGATGCCTGTCCGTTCCGGCGTGCCGCAGGCGGCGAGCAGGGCGAGGACGTCCTTTTCGGAGGCCAGCACGGCGCTCATGCCGCCCCCGGCGGGCAGGGAGGCGATGAGGCGCCCCCGTGCGGCCACAAGACGTGCGGCATCCTCCAGGCTGAACACGCCTGCCAGGGTCGCGGCCACATATTCACCGATGCTGTGCCCGGCAGCGGCCAGAGGCTGGATACCGAAGGACTGCCACATCCGGGCAAGGGCATATTCCAGACTGAACAGGGCCGGCTGGGTGAAGGCGGTGTTGTCGAGCAGCGCGGCCTTGTCGGCGTCCCACATGACGCGCAGCAGGGGCTCGGGCAGCAGAGGGTCGAAAAGGCGGGCGCAGCGGTCGAGCTCCGCACGGAAGCACGGCTGCGCCTGGTAGAGTTCCTTCCCCATGCCCGAACGTTGCGCCCCCTGACCGGTGAAGAGGAAAACGGGCCTGTGTTCGTCACCCGTGTTCGTGGTGGTCCACTCCTCGTGCGTCATCGCCGCATCAAGGCCGGAGCGCAGTTCTTCCAGGCTCTCGCCTACCACGGCGAGACGGACGGCGTGATGTTCCCGGCCTTCCTGTGTGGTATGGCAGAAGTCGGCCAGATCGAGACCGTCGGCATCCTGCCCGGCCAGGAATTCCCCATAGCGTCCTGCCAGTTCCTTCAGGGCCTTTTCGCTCCTGGCGGAGACCACCATCAGAGGGTTGGCGGCAGCCCCCGCACTGCGGGAGCTTTCCCGCTGCGGCGCTTCCTCGAGGATCAGGTGGGCATTGGTCCCGCCCACACCGAAAGAGCTGACGGCGGCGCGCCGGGGGGAGAAGCCCTGCGGCCAGTCGATGGCCGTCTTGTTGACGAAGAAGGGGGTGGACGCGAAATCGATACGGGGGTTGGGGCTGTTGAAATGGCAGGTAGGGGCAATCCGGGCGTGCTTGATGGAAAGGATGGCCTTGATGAGGCTGGCCACCCCCGCCGCCACTTCCAGATGGCCGACGTTGCTCTTGACCGATCCCAGAGCGCAATAACCGCGTGCGGGGTTGTTGCGGGAGTAGATGCGGTTCAGGGCCTCGACCTCCAGCGGGTCACCGAGGTAGGTGCCGGTACCGTGTCCTTCCACATAGGCGATGGTGGCGGGATCGACGCCGCTGACGCCCAGGGCCTCGGCGATGACTTCGCTCTGGCCTTCGAGGCTGGGCGCGGAATAGGCGACCTTGGAATTGCCGTCGTTGTTGATGGCCGTCCCCAGGATGACCGCGTGGATGTCGTCGCGGTCGCGCAGGGCGTCTTCCAGGCGTTTGAGCAGCACGACGCCCACGCCGTTGCCCGAGACGATGCCTTCCGCCTGGGCGTCATAGGGGCGGCAATGCCCGTCAGGCGAAAAGATCATGCCTTCCTGGTAAAAATGGCCGTGCTCCTGCGGGATGTCGATGCCGCTGGCGCCGGCAAGGGCCATGTCGCACTCGCCGTTGAGCAGGCTCTGGCAGGCCAGATGCACGCTGACGAGGGAAGTGGAGCAGGCGCATTGCAGGTTGAAGGCCGGGCCCCGCAGGTTGAGCTTGTAGGAGACGCGGGTGCACAGATGGTCGCGGTCCGTACCGATATGGCCCTGCATGAAGCGCGCCGTGCCGTAATCCGCCAGGTCGGCGCACATATAGTTGACGTAGTAGGTGCTCAGGCGCGTGCCGCCGAAGACGGCGACGGCGCCGGGATAGGTATAGGGATTGTAACCGGCATCCTCCAGGGCGTGCCAGCAGGTCTGCAGGAACTGGCATTGCTGGGGGTCGATGCAGATGGCTTCTGTCGGGGTGTAGCCGAAGAAGGCGGCATCGAACAGTTCCGCATCTTCCATGATGCCCGCGGCCCTGACATAGGTGGGGTCGGCTATGGTCTCCGGATGGATGCCTGCCCCGCGCAATTCGTCGTCCGTGAAAAAGGTGATGGACTCGGTCCCGCTGACGAGGTTTTTCCAGAATTGCCGGGTATCATTGGCACCGGGGAACCGGCAGTCCATGCCGATGACGGCGATGGCGTTCTCCGGGACCTTGTTCGTTTGTGGATGCATGGCATGCCTCGTGCGCATGGCGCTTTTGAAGGGTTGGTGAGAAAGGATCAGCGTCCGGTCCGTTGCCTGGAGCGGGTGCGCATGCGCCGTTCGGCCCGGTCCATGCCGCGGTCGAAGGCGGAGGCGCTCCCGCCGCCTTCCGGCGCGGATATCTTTTGCGCGGTCGTGCGCGGCGTCCTGTTGTCCAGCCAGGCTGCCAGTGCACGGATGCTGGTGTGCTCGAGCAGGGTCATGAGCGGGATATCCGTGCCCAGGCGTTCCCCGAGGGCGGCCTGTACGGCGACAAGATCCAGGGAACTCAGGCCCATCTCGAAGAAGCGGCTGTCGATGCTTATGTCGTCGCGGCCCAGGACATGCGCGATGGCTCCGGCCACCAGCCGTTCCGTCTCAGATCCGGGCTGTGCCCCCTTCATCCGGGGGAGTTCCTGGTCGGGGTCGAGTACGAGGCTCTT
>ERZ827168.3394-NODE-3394-length-16319-cov-4.572799_pt1 | contig 16319 bp, 14 predicted proteins | sample MGYA00519868_ERZ827168 | MGnify/ENA primary metagenome ERZ827168 (study PRJEB31778, sample SAMEA3449271) | human gut metagenome | biome: human gut; feature: human-associated habitat; material: faeces | place: United Kingdom | collected 2010/2012 ...
TCGGCTCTGTGATGACGTTTGCGTCAAAAGGAAAAGCCTCCGCACCGGGACAAATCGATGCAGAGACTTTATCTAAAATGCTGAATGAAAATTAAATTTTAAAAGTGCTTTTCAAGCGTAAACACGGTCTTCACTTCGCCGACGGGCGTGTCGTTGTCGTTGACGGTGACGCCGTTGTTAAGCGAGACGAGCATCTTATCGGTATCGGCGTTATAGTAGCCGATCTGGCGGAAAATCTCGCGGATGATGAGCGGCCAGACCGCCTCGGTGCCGTCCTTAATCTTGAAGGAGATGCCGATGCGCTCCTTTTTAAGGCCGATGCCGTACACGCCGTTCGCGCCGCCCTTTGCGATGATGTTCGCATCATGGTTGATGAGGGAGCACAGGTAGCCCGTGCCGCGCATCATGTGCGGATATTCATGGATACGCGGGACAAAGCGGCGGGCAGCGTCCTGCAGAACGTCGTCCTGAATGGTATCGATGCACGCGAGGTTCTTATATGCCGTCGCGATGTTCTTCATCGGGTAAGCGAACACCGGCACGCCGCAGCCGTCGATGCCGATGACGACCTTTTCTTCCGGGTACTCGGAGAGCACGCTCATGGTGCGCAGCACTTCGTTCTGTCCGACGGAGCCGACCTTCCAGTAATCCTTTACGTCGCCGCCCATTTCACGCTGGGTGAGCATGAGCGCTGCGTGCTTGCCGCTGCAGTTGTGGTAGAGCTTCGACTTCGGCAGACCCTGACGGATGCGCTCTTCGTTTGCTTCCGTAGAGCCCGGCACGGTCGGCTTCATGATGAGGTCTTCCGGATTTAAGTCGGCCTTTTTCATGATGGATTTCAAAGCGTTGACGTGGAAGCTTTCGCCGAGATGCGAGCCTGCGAACAGCACGGTTTCTTCATCGGTAAAACCGTATTTTTCATCGAGGTGATGTGCGATAACGGGCAGCGCCTGCACGGGCTTCGAAGCGGAGCGGTAGAAAACCATGGCCTCCGGGTCGCCTGCGGAGTAGATGACCTTACCCTTTTCATCTACAATGCTGATGTAGCCGTAATGCGTCAGGTCCAAAAGCCCGCCGCGGAATTCTTCTGTTAAACGAACGGTATCTGACATAATCTCGTCCCCTGTCTTTAGAATTTAACGATTTATCTTTCTTTTTACGTTCAAAGCTATTATAATCTTTTTTAGAGGATTGTAAAGGCATTTGTGTGAGAATAGTCGAAAGTGCAGAAAGCGGCGTGTTTTAAAGCGCCGCAGATAGGACAAATAAACGAAAGTTGGTATAAATATGAAAGAAAAAGTGTTGTTTGAGGTTTGCTGTGGCTGTTTTGAAGACGCCGTACAGGCCGAAAAAGGCGGCGCAGACCGCATTGAACTCAATTCCGCGCTGTTTTTGGGCGGCCTTACGCCGAGCATCGGCACGGTGCAGGCCGTGAAAAATACACTGAAAATTCCCGTGATGTGCATGGTGCGCCCGCGCGAGGGCGGCTTTTGCTACACGGATTTCGATTACATGACCTGCTGCCGCGATATGGAGGCAATGTTAAATGCGGGCGCGGACGGCATCGTCTTCGGCTTTTTGAAGCCGGACGGCACGGTTGACACCGACCGCTGCGCCGATTTTATCGGGAAAATCAAGAAAATCAACCCGAACGCCGAGATTGTGTTCCACCGCGCCATTGACGTGGTGCCGGACGTATTTAAAGCGCTCGACGATCTTATCAGTCTCGGTGTAACGCGCGTTTTGACGAGCGGCCAGCGCGAAAGCGCGATAAAGGGCGCAAAGACTGTGAAAAAGATGATCGAATACGCAAGTGACTGCATCGATATTCTGCCCGGCGGCGGCATCAACACGCAGAATGTCGGGGAATTTATCAACGAGACCGGCACGCACAGTGTACACGCCTCGGCGCGCTCCCTGCGGCACGACACAAGCGTCTGCGGCAACCCGGAGATCTTTTTCGGCGGCAAATTGAACGGCGTGGGTATCCCGGAGAACGAATATAAAGTGACGGACAGCGCTTTGGTGCAAAACGTCGTCGCAGCGATCGAAGCGCGGTAAGCTTTACCCGGAGAAAGGGGATTTTAGGTGAAAAACGATATTGACAGCATTTTGGATGCGCTGTTTTCCGGCGGAAAGCTGAACGTGGGCAGCGGCACGAAAAGCCGCGCCGCAAAAGACGCCGAGGATTTTTTGAACAGCATCGAAAAAACGAATGCCAACATGCAGAGCAGCCTGAATCGGCAGATCAGCGACCTCGATAAGCTGACGAGCGACGCGCAGCGCAGCATGGACGAAATGCGCCGTCTGCTGGACGCCGAGGGCCTGACCGGCACGCCCGAAACAGAAGCGCCGAAAGCGGAGACCGCAGAAAAAAAGCCGAAGGCAAAGGGCGCGGAGGAGCCGCCGCAGAACCCCGCGCAGTCGTTCCGCGAGGCGAGGGAAGCGACGGGCAGAACGGTCATTGGGCAGGACGCATTTTTGGACAGCCTGTTCACCGCATTTCGCCGCCCGAGCGTGACGGGGCGCGAAAACGGCAAGCCCGCGGCGGTCGTCGTGATCTCCGGCAAAGAGGGCACAGGCAGGCACAGTGCGCTTGCGGCTTCGGCTGCGGCGCTCTGCAAAGAGGGCGTTTTGAAAAACGGCGAGGTTACGAATATCGATCTTTCCCGCTACCCGAACGCCGAAGACGGTAAATTACTCACACAGGATCTTTTTTCCGCGCTGCACAGCGAAAACGATATTGTGCTGTTTGAAAATTTTGAGCAGTGCCACAAATCTTTGCTGCCCATGGTGGCGGCGCTGTGCGAGACGGGCGTTTTAAAATTAGCTTCGCGTTATGCTTTGCAGAAAGGTATGCTCATCGATGTCGGCACGGCGCTTGTGCCCGATGCCGTCAGCGAAATTTCCGTAAACGGGAAGTACCTCGTCTTTTTGACGAACCAAAAGGACAGCGCGTTCACCGATGCGTTCGGTGCGGCATTTTTGTCCTCCGTCACGGATTTCTGCCGCACGGCGGAATTCACGCGCGAGAGCCTGCTCAGGATCGGCGAAGCGGCGCTCGGTGCATTAAACGACCGCACAAAGGCTAAGCTAAACTACACGTTCACGTTCGGTGAAGATGCCTCGGCGTTTTTGGCGGATAAATTCAGTCGCCGCGACGGCGTGGAGAGCATGGCGCGGCTGACGGAACGTTGCTTCCGCCTTTTGAGCGAAGAAAAGCTGCGCCGCGCGGAAAAGGACGGTGAAAAGACCGTTTCCGGCACACTCGGCGTAAAAGACGGTGTGCTCGCGTTCACATTCCCGGATTTTGCCGTCACGGTGGAAGAAGAGAAAAGGCAGGCGGCAGACCCGAGAGCCGCCGAAGAAGTGAAATCGGAGCTTAACGAGATCATCGGACTTAGTGAAGTGAAGGACTATGTGCTGTCGCTTGAGCAGAACTATATCATTCAGCGGCTGCGCGAAGCGCGCGGCATGAAGGCCGATGTGCCCACCATGCACATGATCTTTACCGGCAATCCCGGCACGGGCAAAACGACCATCGCAAGGCTCGTTTCACGCTATTTAAAAGCCATGGGCGTACTGAGCGGCGGGCAGCTGATTGAAGTCACGCGCGCCGACCTTGTAGGCAAATACGTCGGTCACACCGCACCGCTCACGCAGCAGGTCATTCGCTCTGCGCTCGGCGGCGTGCTGTTCATCGATGAGGCATATTCGCTGTACCGCGGCGCAGACGACAGTTTCGGACTGGAAGCCATCGATACCATCGTCAAGGGGATGGAGGACCACAGAGAAGACCTTATCGTTATTTTGGCGGGCTATACAAAAGAAATGGAGGCGTTTCTCACGGCGAACTCCGGCCTGCGCTCGAGATTCCCGAATATCATCGAGTTTCCGGATTATACGGCGGAGGAGCTGCTGGCCATTACAAAGCTGACTGCAAAGAAAAAGGGCTATACGATCGATGAAACATGCGAAACGCCGCTGCTTCAATATTACGAAAAGCGGCAGACAACAGACGCCAGAACGGCGGGCAACGGACGCTTGGTGCGCAATTTGGTTGAGGACGCGATCTTAAACCAGTCTCGCAGATTGACGGGCGGAGACGTGACAAAGCTGACGGAAGCGGAGCTTGCGGCGCTTTTAAGCGAGGATTTTGACCTAAGCGAAGGATAGAAACGGTGTGAAACCGCATGAAAATGATGAAAGTGTAAACATTTATCGATTTCTCTTGCAACTTTTAAAAGAAAGATTTACAATACAAGATTGGAGAGACCGAAAGTTTCAGTAAACTTCCATTCTGTGATAAGCGAAAGACAACCGAGCGAATAAAGTTTCGCCCGCCTTTTCAAAGGCGGCGGATCCCAAAGGCAGCGCCTTTGGTCACTTTCCGCAAAAAGCGAATTGCGCGGTCCCTCCAAGAGCGTTTATCCAAACCGTAAATTATTGCGAAAGGGCATGAGAATATGACGAAAATCGATATTTTTTCCGGCTTCCTCGGCGCAGGCAAAACCACGCTGATCCGCAAGCTGATCTCCGAAGCTTTTAAGGGCGAAAAGCTCGTCCTCATCGAAAACGAGTTCGGCGAGATTGCCATTGACGGCGGCTTTTTGCAGGACGCCGGCATTGAAATCACCGAGATGAGCCAGGGCTGCATCTGCTGCAGCCTTGTGGGCGACTTCGGCAAGGCGCTGCGTCAGGTGCTGGAGACCTACCACCCGGACCGCATTTTGATCGAGCCGTCCGGCGTAGGCAAGCTGAGCGATGTGATCCGTGCCGTGCAGAACCTGCACATGGAAGACGTTACGCTGAATAGCTTCACCACCGTTGCCGATGCAAACAAGTGCAAAATGTACATGAAGAACTTCGGCGAGTTCTATAACGACCAGATCGAGCACGCAAACTCCATCATTCTGAGCCGCACGGACGGTATCAAGCCCGAAAAGCTTGAAGCCTGCGTCGCTCTGTTGCGCGAGCACAACCAGAACGCCACCATCATTACCACCCCGTGGGATCAGCTCACCGGCGCACAGATTCTCGAGACGATGGAGCACAAGAATACCCTTGAAGAGGAGCTGAAGCTCCTTGCCGAGGAGACCGAGCACGAGCACCACCATCACCACGATCATGACCACGATGAGCATGATGAGCACTGCACCTGTGGCTGCCACGACCACCATGACGATGACGACGAGCACGAGCATCACCATCACGACCACGATGAGCATGACGAGCACTGCACCTGCGGCTGCCATGACCACGATCACGACCATGATGAGCACGACCACGACCATCATCACGACCATCATCATGCCGACGAGGTGTTCACAAGCTGGGGCACCGAGACGACCCGCAAGTTCACGAAGGACGAGATCGAGCACACCCTCGAGGAGCTCGACAACAGCGAAAAGTACGGTATGATCCTGCGTGCAAAGGGCATTGTCGCAGGCCGGGACGGCGAGTGGATCCACTTCGACTATGTGCCGGAGGAGACCTCTGTGCGCAACGGCAGCGCCGGCGTCATCGGCCGCCTGTGCGTCATCGGCTCTCACATCAACGAGGCCGCGATCGAAGCGCTGTTCGCGTAATGCGGGCTGAACCTTACAGAAAGGCGGAATATTGATGGATGATATGCCGGTTTACCTGTTTACGGGCTTTCTCGAATCAGGCAAGACCTCTTTTATAGACGAAACGCTTGCGGATAAGCGTTTCAATAACGGGCAGCGTACCTTGCTGCTCGTCTGCGAGGAAGGCGAGGCGGAGTACGACGAGTCCCGCCCCTACATGAAGAACATCTATGTGGAAAACATTGAGGACGAAGACGAGCTGACGAGCGAAACGCTTGACATCCTCGCGAAAAAGCATCGCGCTTCCCGTGTGCTCATCGAGTATAACGGCATGTGGCAGCTAAAAACGCTGTACGACAACATGCCGGAAAACTGGGCGGTCTACCAGGAATTCATGTTCGCGGATGCGACGACATTCCTCACTTATAACGCCAACATGCGCGGCCTTGTTGTGGATAAGCTTTCCGGCTGCGAGTTGGTCGTGTTCAACCGTTTCACGAAGGACATGGACAAAATGGCGTTCCACAAGATTGTGCGCGGCATCAGCCGCCGCCCGGACATTGCCTACGAGTACACGAACGGCGACGTCGAATACGACGAGATCGAAGATCCGCTGCCGTTTGACATCAACGCGCCGGTCGTAAAGATTGAAGACGGCGATTACGCGCTGTGGTACCGTGACCTTTCCGAAGATCCGAAGAAGTACGACGGCAAGGTCGTCGAGTATAAGGGCCTTGCAGCCGTGAACCCGCGCATGAAGCCGGGCATGTTCTTCTTCGGTCGCCAGCTGATGACCTGCTGCGTGGAGGATATCCAGTTTGCGGGTCTGCTCACGCTGTGCGACGCGGACAAAATGCCGGAAAACGGAAAGTGGTACACCATGCGCCTTTCCGTTGCGTATAAGTGGCACAAGCTCTACGGCCGCAAGGGTCCGGTTCTGACGCTTCAGAACATTGAGCCTGCCGAAGCGCCCGCGCAGCCCGTTGCGACGTTCTATTAAGCTTAAATTCATTGCCCGTTGGCTTTTCAAAAGTCGGCGGGTAATTTTTTTATTTATTTTTCTGTATACGGTGTCGAAAGTGCGCGATTTATGGTATACTAAAAATTACTTAAATATATGAAACGAAAATGGTGATAACTTTGCATACATATCAGCTTGTTTTGCCCTGCCTTTTGGGTGTTGAAGGTCTTGTAGCGGAGGAGCTCCGCGATATGGGCGCGGAAAATGTCGCGCCGGAAAACGGACGTGTGCTGTGCGCAGGCTCCCCGGAGATGATCGCCCGCGCGAATATCCGCTCCCGCTTTGCGGAGCGTGTGCTCGTTCTGCTCGGTACATTTGAAGCGAAAAGCTTTGAAAGCCTGTTTCGCGGCGTGAAGGCCCTGCCGTGGACGGAGTGGATCGGCCGCGACGACGCATTTCCGGTCAAGGGGCGGTGCTTATCGAGTCAGCTCATGAGCGTGCCGGACTGTCAGGCCATTATCAAAAAAGCCGTGGTGGAAAGCCTCAAGGAGACGTATAAGCTGGAGCATTTCCCGGAGACGGGCGCGAATTACCAGATTCAGTTTTTGATTATGAAAGACAAGGTTAGCATTATGCTGGATACGAGCGGCGCGGGGCTGCACAAGCGCGGCTACCGCAAAAATTCCAACGAAGCGCCCATCAAAGAGACGCTTGCGGCGGTCATGGCAAAGCTTTCCCGTGTGCGCACGGACGGCACGCTCATCGACCCTTTCTGCGGTTCGGGTACGATTTTAATCGAGGGCGCCATGCTTGCCATGCACATTGCGCCCGGTCTGCGCCGCCACTTTGCGGCGGAAAAATGGAAAGCCGTCCCCGGAAATATCTGGGACAACGAGCGCATTGCCGCAAAGGCGCTTGAACGCCGCGATGAGGGCTTTTTGGCGTTCGGCTATGACATTGACCCCGAAGCCGTGCGCCTGACGCTTGAAAACGCGAAGAAAGCGGGCGTTGCGCAGTATATCTCCGCAGAAGTGCGCGACATCAAGGATTTCAGCAACGACGGCCCGTTCGGCTGCGTCATCTGCAACCCGCCGTACGGCGAGCGGCTTTTAGACGTAAAAACGGCGGAGGACATCTACAAAACGATGGGGCGCGTCTTCACGTCGAAGCGTGGCTGGAGCTATGCTGCCATCAGTCCGGACGAGCGGTTTGAGACATGCTTCGGCAAAAAAGCCGACCGCCGCCGCAAGCTCTACAACGGCATGATCCGCTGCCAGTATTACATGTATTTTAAGGCATAAAAGATGCTTTAGGGGAGGGTACATATGCGGAATGTTTATATCATCAACCCAAAAGCCGGCAAGCACGACCATACCGTGCAGTTTATGGAGCGCATCCGCGCCGTGCATGCCACGCACGGGGAAGAGCCGGAAATTTATCTCACACAGCGCGCGGGCCATGGCGAGGAGCTGGCAAGAGCGGCCGCCGAAAAGGGCGATGCGGTGCGCATTTGGGCTGTCGGTGGCGACGGCACGGTGCTGGAGGTCGTGCGCGGTGCGGAGTTTCACAAAAACGTGGCCGTGGGCGTATACCCGTGCGGCAGCGGCAACGATTTCGTGCGCTCATTCGGCAAGCGCGAAGTGTTTTTGAACCCGGAAAATCAGCTGGCGGGCAAGACTGTGTCCATCGATATGATCCGCACGCAGCACGGCGATGCCGTGAACATCTGCTCTGTGGGTTTTGACGCCAAGGTGGCGGCGGAGATGAATTATTATAAGCACCTGCCGTTCGTTTCGGGCGAGCTTGCGTATACCATTTCGCTTGCAAAGTGCTTTTTGGGGCACCTTGCGGACAAAATGACCGTAACGTTTTACTATGCGGACGGCACAAAAGAGACCGTTACGGGCGAATTTCTGTTCACGCTTGCGGGCAATGGTCGCTGGTATGGCGGCGGGTACTGCGGCGCGCCGAACTCGGTGATAGACGACGGTCTGCTCGATTTTGTGCTGATCCGAAAGCCCGCCTATTCCCGCATTCCGGGCCTTGTGCCGAAGTATAAGCGCGGTGAGCATTTAAGCAACCCGGCGTTTTCCGACCTGCTCGTTTACCGCCGCGGCGTGAAGATCGAAATTCAAAGCGAAAACGAAGTCGTCAGCAATATGGACGGCTTGTGCATCAAGGTGAAAAGCGAGGAATACAACATTCTGCCGCACGCACTGAATTTCATTTTGCCGCGCGGCGCGGCATTGCCGAAGGAGCCGAAAAATGCGCGGTGATACACTCGGAAAAGCGGAAATCTTAACGCCGCGCCTGCGCCTTAGACGCTTTTCCATGCAGGACATGAGTGGCTTTCTGTTGTTTGCCGCCGATGCGGATACCATGCTGCGGGCGGGTTCCAAGCCAGTTTCTACACCGGCGGAGGCGGAGAGTGAATTGAGGCGCGCCGCAGACGACCCGTATGCCTTTGCCATCACCCTGCGCGAAACGGGCGAAGTGATGGGCAAGATCAAGTATCAGCGCGATTACTGCCGCTATAATACAGACAGTATTTCGATTGGCTACGAGCTTTCGCGCCGCTACCGCCATAACGGCTACATGACGGAAGCGCTGCGCGCCATGGTGCAGAACGCGTTTGAAGTGATGAACGTCGAGGTCGTCGCCATCAGCCACTTTGTGGGTAACGAGCCGTCAAGAAAGGTCATTGAGCGCGCGGGATTCATCTTTGAGGGCGTTATGCCGTGCGGCTTTAAGCGGTTTGACGGCGAAATTTTTGACAATGTGTGTTACTCCATCCTGCGTTCGGAGTACGATACGGGGCTCATTTCGTCCGTGCGACGCATGCGGTAAAGCTTACAAATCAATGTGCATGCCCATATTCCGTCAGAAAATTGTGGAAATACCGCTTTTTTCTATTGCCAATGTACAAAAGCAGTGCTAAAATTGAATAAATCTAAAAACTGTGACTTTGTTGTGTCTTGCACCGGCAAAGTCTGTTTTTTAACGCGAAAGAAAGGAAGGAATAAAGATGGAACAGTCTTTTCCGAAGCGCCCGTTCCGCACGCACGGCGGCGCGCATGTGCCGCACCACAAGAACACGGCGCATACCGAAACGCACGTGATGCCGCCGCCCGATGAGATCACGCTGCCCATGACGCAGCACATCGGCGCACCGTGTGTGCCCTGTGTGAAAAAGGGCGACCACGTGTATGTCGGCACCAAGGTCGCGGACAGCGACGCATACGTTTCCGTGCCGATCCATTCCTCGGTTTCCGGCACCGTGAAGGAGATCAAAAAAGTCATTATGCCCGGCGGACAGGCGGTGGACGCCGTCATCATCACGTCGGACGGGTTAATGGAGCACGACCCTGCGGTATGTCCCCCGCCGGAGGTCAAAACGAAGCAGCAGTTGGCCGATGCGGCGCGCGCTTCGGGTCTCGTCGGTCTCGGCGGCGCAGGCTTTCCGGCGCACGTGAAATTAAACGTTCCCCCGGACAAAAAAATCGATACGCTCATCGTCAACGTTGCGGAGTGTGAGCCCTATATTACCTCCGACCACCGCGAGGCGCTCGAAAACGGCAAAAACGTGCTTGCCGGTATTTATAAGATCAAAGAGATTTTAGGCGTGCACCGCGTCATCATCGCGATTGAAGACAATAAGCCCGACGCCATCGAAGCGCTGACGCGCATTGCGGATGACCCGAAAATGGACCCGAACGACGAAGTGCGCGTGTTAAAGCTGCATGCAAGCTACCCGCAGGGCGCGGAAAAGGTGCTGGTGCAGGCGGCAACGGGCAGAAAAGTCCCGGCGGGCGGTCTGCCGGCAGACGTGGGTTGCCTTGTCATGAACATCGGCTCCGTCTCGTTCCTTGCAAGCTACATGCGTACCGGCATGCCGCTGACGATGAAGCGCGTCACGGTGGACGGCAGCGCCGTGCAGAACCCGCAGAATGTCATTGTGCCCATCGGCACAAAAATTCGCGAGGTCATGGAATTCTGCGGCGGCTATAAGGAAGAACCGCAGAAGCTCATCATGGGCGGACCGATGATGGGCGTCGCCGTGACAACCGACGAGCTGCCGGTCTTAAAGCAGAATAACGGGTTACTCGCGTTCGGTGCGGAAGAAGCGCGCCTTTTGGAGCCGACCGATTGCATCCGCTGCGGCCGCTGCGTTGCGGCATGTCCCATGAACCTTGTGCCCGCAAAGCTTGAAAAATACGCGGAGCGCAAGGATGTGGAAATGCTGAAAAAACTCGACATCATGACGTGCATGGAATGCGGCTGCTGCGCATTTTCCTGCCCGGCGAAACGCCGCATCGTGCAGGCCATTCGCCTCGGCAAATACTATGTAAAGAAGGAGGCGGCTAAAAAGTGAACAAATTCATCGTTTCCTCCTCGCCGCACTTTCAGTCAAAAGACACCACCCAGACCTTGATGCTGGACGTCATTTTGGCGCTGACCCCGGCGATGATTGCGTCCGTCATCATTTTCGGCTTCCGCGCGGCGGTTATTATCCTGACAACGGTCGCGTCCTGCATTTTGAGCGAATACATATCCCGCCGCGTCATGAAGCGCCGCCAGACGGTCGGTGACCTTTCCTGCGTTGTGACGGGCGTTTTGCTCGCGATGAACCTGCCCGTTTCCATCAGCCCCATCATTGCGGCGTTCGGCGGCGTCATCGCTATTGTTGTCGTAAAGCAAATGTTCGGCGGCATCGGCCAGAACTTCGTGAACCCTGCGCTGACGGCGCGTATCATTCTGATGAACTCGTTCCCGGCGAAAATGACCGCGTGGACGGCGGCGATGGACCACAGCTTTTCCGATGCCATGACGACCGCAACGCCGCTCGGCGTTCTCTCCGAGGGCACGGGTGCGGCGCTGCCGAGCTACCTCGATATGTTTCTCGGCAACACGGGCGGCTGCCTCGGCGAGACCTGTGCACTCGCACTCATTCTCGGCGGCATTTACCTTGTTGCACGCCGCGTTATCAGCCCGGTTATCCCGGTCACGTACCTTGCAACGGCAGCGGTGCTTTCCGCACTGCTCGGCCGCGATCCGCTGATGGATATTCTTTCCGGCGGCCTCTTGCTCGGCGCGATTTTCATGGCGACCGATTACACCACAAGTCCCATCAACTTCAGCGCACGCGTCATCTATGCCGTCGGCTGCGGCGTGCTGACGATTTTAATCCGCCAGTTCGCGTCTCTGCCGGAGGGCGTATCGTACTCCATCGTACTGATGAATATTTTAGTGCCGCTCATTGAGCGCGTTGCGAAGCCGCAGACGTTCGGCAAAATAAAGGCAAAGAAAGCGGGTGACGCAAAATGAAGATCACCGCGAAAGATATTTTAAAACCGGCGCTCATTCTGTTTGTCATCTGCCTTGTCGTCACGACGCTTCTGGCGGGCACAAACCTGCTGACGAAGGATAAAATCGCCGAGCAGTCCGCACTGGAAGCGGAGCAGTCGAGAAAAGTCGTTTTGAGCGACGCGGACAGCTTTGAAGAAGCAGACGGCTATTACGTCGGCAAAGCGAATAACGAAACGGTCGGCTACGTTTTCCAAACGGAGGCGAAGGGCTACGGCGGTGCGGTGAAGGTCATGACCGGCATCAGCGCCGACGGGCAGATCACCGGCGTTGTCATTCTGGAGCACAGCGAAACACCGGGTCTTGGCGCGAACGCGGAAAAGGCTTCCTTTACGGATCAGTTTAAGCAGACTGCGCCGGAAAAGGGCATCACGCTTGTGAAGAATAAGGCGCCGTCGGACGGCGAGATCGAAGCCATGACCGGCGCGTCCATCACGAGCCGCGCGGTGACGAACGCCGTCAACGAAGCCATCACAAAGTACAACACGGTAAAGGAGGGCGCATAACATGGCAAAAAGCCTCAAAGAAGAATTTACAAAAGGCATTATCAAAGAGAACCCCGTGCTGCGCCTGATGCTCGGCACCTGCGCGACGCTCGCCGTCACAACGGCAGCCTCGAACGCCATCGGCATGGGCCTTGCGACGACATTCGTACTCGTATGTTCCAACGCCGTTATTTCTCTTCTCAAAAAAATCATCCCGGATAAAGTCCGCATCCCGGCGTACATCACCATTGTTGCGGGTTTTGTTACCATTGTGCAGCTGCTCATCAAGGCCTACGTGCCGGCGCTTAACAAGTCGCTCGGCGTGTTCCTGCCGCTCATCGTTGTCAACTGCATCATTTTGGGCCGTGCGGAAATGTTCGCCAGCAAAAATCCCGTGCTGCCGAGCATCGTAGACGGTCTTGGAATGGGCGTGGGCTTCACCGCCGCGCTGCTCGCCATGGGCATCATCCGTGAATTGCTCGGCGCGGGTACCGTGTTCGGCATTCCGCTCCTCTCGAATTTCATGGATCCCATCATCATTTTCCTGCTCCCGCCGGGCGGCTTCTTCGTGTTCGGTATTCTCATCGCCATTGCGGGCAAGCTTTCCGCGGAGGGCAAAGCGCCGGAGACCATGGGCTGCGCTGCATGCCCGTTGGCGGCTTCCTGCTCCAAGGTTCAGGAAAAATGTGAAAAGGAGGGCGGCAAAGCATGAGTCTTAAATTTTTAGTCGGCATTTTCCTTGCCGCAATCCTCACGGAGAACTATATTCTCAATAAGTTTCTCGGCATCTGTCCGTTCCTCGGCGTTTCCAAAAAGCTCAATACGGCGTTCGGCATGAGCTGCGCCGTAACGGTTGTCATGGTTATCGCGACGGCGGTCACGTGGCCGGTGTATACGTATGTACTTGTCCCGCTGAATCTCGATTATTTGCAGACCGTGGTATTCATCCTCATCATCGCGGCGCTCGTGCAGCTTTTGGAGACCGTGATGCACAAGTATATGCCGCCGCTGTATAACGCGCTCGGTATTTATCTGCCGCTCATCACGACGAACTGCGCCGTGCTGGGCGTGACGATGCTCGTGCTCGAAAAAGGCGCGGAAAACCCGAGCTTCGGCTATTTGGCATCGCTTGTCAACGCGTTCGGCGCAGGCATCGGCTTCATGGTTGCAATGGTCATTTTCGCCGGTGTGCGTGAGCGCCTCGAGCTGTGCGACGTGCCGAATTTTCTCAAAGGTCTGCCGATCACGCTGATCGCCGCGTCGCTTGTGGCGGTTTCGTTCCTCGGCTTTAACGGCATTATAGACCGTCTGCTCGCCTGAGCAAAACGAAAGGGGTTTCTATATGGATAAAATTTTGATCCCGGTTCTGATCGTCGCGGGCATCGGTCTTCTGGCGGGTATTATTCTGGCGGTTGCCTCCGCCATCATGGCCGTGCCGAAGGACGAGAAAGCGGAAGCGATTTTAGAGGTGCTTCCGGGCGCGAACTGCGGCGCGTGCGGTTTTTCCGGCTGCTCCGGTTATGCGGCGGCGCTCTCTAAGGGCGAAGCGCAGCCCGGGCTGTGTTCTCCCGGCGGCGAAGCGTGCGCCAAAGCGTGCGCAGAGCTGCTTGGCACGGGCGACGTTGCCGTCGAGAAAAAGACGGCGCTTGTCCACTGTATGGGCAGCTATGACTGCACCAGCGACAAAATGCGCTACGACGGCATCGATAGCTGCGCCGCATCTACCCTGCTCGCCGGCGGTATCTCCAGCTGCCGCTACGGCTGCATGGGCATGGGCGACTGCGCCGCCGTGTGCGAATACGGCGCAATCAACGTCTGCAACGGCATGGCGTCAATCGACCCCGCAAAGTGCCGCGGCTGCGCAAAATGCACCGCTGCATGTCCGAAGGGGCTCATCAGCTTTGTGCCGCTGAAAAAGCAGGCGGTCGTGCGCTGCTCCAACTGTGATAAGGGCGCAGAGACGATGAAGGTTTGCAAGGTGGGCTGTATCGGCTGCGGCAAGTGCATGAAGGCATGCGAAGTGGGCGCCGTAAAGGTGACGAACTTCTGCGCGAAGGTCGATCCCGCAAAGTGCATCGGCTGCGGCAAATGTGCCGAGGTCTGCCCGAGACATGTCATCACCATGCTGGACGCGTAATTTTTAAAACAAACCGAGCCTCGGCTGTACGCCGGGGCTTTTTTGTTGTCAAAATTTGCAATCCGCTCTTTACAAATCCCTGAAAATCCGTTATACTATACAAAACACGGTTCACCAAAGTTTTTTCTGCGGTGCGCCGCAAAACAGCTTTTTCGTTCTGAGCACAAGGCATCGCCGCGTGTAAGCCGAAAATGGATAGAGGTATATTCCGCAGATGGATTCTGCGCTTTTTGTGCTTCCTGCATTTTCGGCAGGGAGCATTTTTGTTTTGCTTGTTTTATAAAAACGGGAGGTGTTTTATGCAGACACGCGTAGCCGTGATGAGCATTATTTTAGAAGATAACGCCCACGCGGAAGAAATCAACGACATTCTGCACCTGTACGGCCGGTACATCATCGGACGTATGGGGCTGCCGTACAGACAGAAAAATATCAACATCATCTGTGTAGCGGTGGATGCCCCACAGGATGTCATCAGCGCCATGGCGGGAAAGCTCGGGCGCGTGCGCGGCGCCAACATCAAAACGGCATATTCTAATTTCACGAGCACAGAGCCGGAAATCAAAACGGAGTGATCCGAAAAAATGACTAACGGGAAAGTGAACTGACCCGAAAGAAAGGAAATTATCAAACTATGTACGATCCGAAATCCTTAAAAGCAGAGGAATTTATCTGCCACGAAGAAATTGAAGACACTTTAAAATACGCGGACGAGAACAAAGATAACATGCCGCTCATCCGCGAAATTCTCGATAAAGCCCGTCTGTGTAAGGGACTTTCACACCGCGAAGCATCCGTTCTGCTCGCCTGCGAAGACCCGGAGATTCTGGACGAAATCTATAAGCTTGCAAACGAGATCAAGCACAAGTTTTATGGTAACCGCATTGTCATGTTTGCGCCGCTGTACCTTTCCAACTACTGCGTGAACGGCTGCATCTACTGCCCGTATCACCGCCAGAACCATCACATCCCGCGCCGCAAGCTGACGCAGGAGGAGGTCGCAAAGGAAGTCATTGCGCTGCAGGACATGGGTCATAAGCGCCTTGCCATTGAAGCCGGCGAAGACCCGGTGAATAACCCCATCGAGTACATTCTCGACTGCATCAAGACCATTTACAGCATTCAGCATAAGAACGGCGCTATCCGCCGCGTGAACGTCAACATCGCCGCGACGACCGTGGAAAACTACCGCAAATTAAAGGAAGCCGGCATCGGCACGTACATCCTGTTCCAGGAGACCTACCACAAGGAAAGCTACGAAAAGCTGCATCCCACGGGCCCGAAGCATAACTACGCCTACCACACCGAGGCGATGGACCGCGCCATGGAGGGCGGTATCGATGACGTGGGTCTCGGCGTTCTGTACGGCCTTGAAATGTACCGTTACGAGTTCTGCGGCCAGCTGATGCACGCGGAGCACCTTGAAGCCGTGCACGGCGTAGGCCCGCATACCATCAGTGTGCCGCGCCTTAAAAAAGCCGACGATATTGACCCGACGAAGTTCGATAACGGCATCAGCGACGAAACATTCGCGAAAATCTGCGCACTTATTCGTATCGCCGTGCCGTACACCGGCATGATCATCTCCACGCGTGAGAGTCAGAAGGTGCGCGCGCAGGTTATCAACCTCGGCGTTTCGCAGATCAGCGGCGCATCCCGTACCTCCGTCGGCGGCTATGCCGAAGAGGAGCGCCCCACCGACACCGAGCAGTTTGACGTTTCCGATCAGCGCTCCCTTGACGAGGTCGTCCGTTGGCTGATGGAGACCGACCACATTCCGTCCTTCTGCACGGCATGCTACCGCG
>ERZ827168.3396-NODE-3396-length-16316-cov-4.916918_pt1 | contig 16316 bp, 9 predicted proteins | sample MGYA00519868_ERZ827168 | MGnify/ENA primary metagenome ERZ827168 (study PRJEB31778, sample SAMEA3449271) | human gut metagenome | biome: human gut; feature: human-associated habitat; material: faeces | place: United Kingdom | collected 2010/2012 ...
GGTAACGTATAAAAGCATTGAGAGAATGCGACTCGCAGAGTCGCGCAGTTCGCCGCCGCCCCACAGCGGCGGACTGCTGTCGCATTCACGCCGCCGTCGGCGAACAGCATAAAATATCGTAATGATGTGACTCGCAGAGTCGTGCGGCTCGAACAAATGCGTCGCGGAGCGGCGTTATCTTCGGCAGTTCGCGCAAAGCGCCCCCCCCGCAGCCGCCGAAGATAAACTTTATCAATTGTCCGCCGTAGGTGAGCCCCCATCCGAATAAAAACGAAATCCCCGCAGTCGATTCGTATCGGCTGCGGGGATTGTTAATATTTAGGTAATCGCTTATCCCACGACTACCATAGGAGCGTCGGCGGGTACTGCCTGACCCTCGGCCACGAGGATCTGCTTTACCGTGCCTGCATAGTCGGTGGTGATCGAGTTCTCCATCTTCATGGCCTCGAGCGTGATTACCGACTGGCCGATCTTCACGCTATCGCCCACCTTGACGTTGATGCCGATCACGCGGCCCGGCAGGGGTGCGTTGACTGTGTTGCCGACGATAGGCGCCGTTGGGGCCGTGTATGCGGGCGTCGCGGGCTTCTCCTCGGCTTTCTGCTGTGCAGCCTGCGCAGCTTTCTCGGCCTGCTTGGCTTCGTAAGCCTTCTTCTTGGTGTTGGTGAGATAGTTCTTGGCCACCAAGGGGAACAACTCCAGCAGCAGCACCTCTTTCTCGTTCTCGGCCAGCTTTACGCCGCCTGCCTCGGGCAGTTCGGGGTTGGGCTGCATCTTGTATTTCGAGGTGTCGTAGGGAGTCTCCTCGCGTATGCCGCATATCTTGAAACGGAACTCGGGATCGATCTTCACGGGAGTGTGGCCGTACTCGCCCTTCACCAGACCCACGAACTGCGAGCTCTTGTTGGTGTACATGGGGCGTCCCGCCTTTTCGTCCATCGCGCAGTTCACGGCCTGTGCGCCCACGATCTGCGAGGTGGGGGTGACGAGGGGCGGCAGACCGGCCGACAGACGGACCGATGGGATCAGCTCCATGGCGCGGGGGAGGATATCCTCCGACTTGAGCTGCTTGAGCTGTGCCACCATGTTGGAGTACATACCGCCCGGGATCTCGGCTTTCTGCACCAGCTCGTTGGGAGCGGGGAATCCGAAGTAAGCCTCGATCTTCTGGCCGGCGTCGAGCAGGGTGTCGAAGTCGTCGGTCTGCGCAGCTTTCACAGCCTTGTCGAACAGTGCCTCCACCTCAGCAGGCAGCTTGTCGGTGAGCGGGTTGAACGGCTTGGGAGCGGGTTTCTCGGCACCGAATACCGACATCTCGAGCTCCTTGCGGATGCCTATGAGCTGCTCGTTAATCTTGGCCACGGCCTCCATGTTGACACCCAAGTCGATGCCCATCTTCTTGCAGAAGATATATACCAGCTCGAGTGCGGGCGCTCCCGTACCCTCGCTGAACCACCAGCAGTTGGTGTCCACCACGTCCACGCCTGCGGCGATGGCCGAGAATACCGATGCCAGACCGTAGCCCGGGGTACAGTGGGTGTGGAAGTCGATGGGCACGTTCACGTGCTGCTTGAACAGCTTCACCAGCGCGCTGATGCGCTTGGGCGGAATCAGACCCGACATATCCTTGATCGTAATCATGTCGGCGCCCAGAGCCGCCATCTGCTTGGCCTTGTCGAGGAAATACTCGTCGGTGAATACGGGCTTCGGAGCTTTCTTGCCCATCAGCTTTTGGAAGAACGAGGGTTGGGGATATTTGGGATCCACGGTGTAGCATACCGCGCAGTCGGCAATACCGCCGTACTGCTTCACGTATTTCACGGTCGACTTCACGTTGTCCACGTCGTTCAGGGCGTCGAATATACGCATTATGCCCAGTCCGCTCTCGATGGCGTTGCGGCAGAAACCGTCGATGATCTCGTCGGTGTAGGGCGCATAGCCGAACAGGTTGCGGCCGCGCGACAGGGCGGTGAGTTTCGAAATGTCGCCTATGGTTTCGTGGATGGTCTCCAGACGGGTCCACGGATTCTCGCCGAGATAACGCATTACCGAGTCGGGCACTGCTCCGCCCCATACTTCCATCGCGTAGAATCCCGCATCCTTATAATATGGCAGACAACGGTTGATCTGCTCTTGCGTCATACGGGTAGCGAATGAAGACTGCTGACCGTCGCGCAATGTTAAATCCCTTATTTTTAATGATTTAGCCATAGTGTAAGTATTAATGTAACAATTCTCTTTTCGAAAAAATATCCTAACCGTAATGGATGCAAAGGTATTAAACTTATTCGACACTGCAATTATTTTGTGGCGAATTGTTATATTTGCGGGGTAAAAAAATCTTCCTATGTCGCCTTTTTCGGTATTGCTGACATTGCTGGCCTATCTGGCTTTGCTCTTCTCGGTGGCTTATGTTTCGGGGCGCGGGGCCGACAATGCGGGTTTCTTCATCGGCAATCGCCGCACCTCGTGGTACATGGCCGCTCTGGCCATGATCGGAGCCGCCATGTCGGGCGTCACTTTCATTTCGGTTCCCGGGTCGGTGGCCGTCGATTCGTTCTCCTACATGCAGATGGTCGTGGGCTTCACCATAGGGCAGATGATAGTCGCTTTCGTGCTGGTGCCCGTGTTTTACCGCCGCGGCGTGGTGTCGCTCTACGAGTATCTCGACGGGCGATTCGGCATCACCTCGCACAGGACGGGCGCGTGGTGCTTCCTGGTGTCGAAGATATTCGGCGCGTCGCTCAAGATCTATGTAGTGTGTGCTGTCATGCAGGTACTTGTGTTCGATTACTTCAATCTTCCGTTCATAGCCAACATCCTCTTCACCATGCTTCTCGTGTGGCTCTATACCAAATGGGGCGGGGTGCGGTCGCTCATTCTCACCGACACGTTGCAATCCTTGTGCCTCGTGGCGAGCATAGCGGTCTGCATTTGGTTCATATGCCGCGCTTTGGACTTCTCGGCCGCCGAGTGTTACGATGCCGTGGCCGCTTCGGATTATTCGCGCATGTGGTTCTTCGACGATCCCTCGTCGGCACGCTATTTCTGGAAGATGGTGGCGGGCGGAGCCTTGTGTCTGGTGGCCATGACGGGACTCGATCAGGACATGATGCAGCGCAACATGAGCTGCCGCACGGTGCGCGATTCGCAGATCAACATCGTGCTCACGGCATTGTGTCAGATAGTTGTGATTCTGTTTTTCCTTGTCCTCGGCGCGCTTCTCTACATCTACATCGACCGCGCGGGACTGCCGTCGCCCGCCAAAGGCGATCAGGCGTTCGCCCTGGTGGCCGTGCACGGCGGACTGCCCGCCATAGTGGGCGTGGTGTTCGTCGTGGGACTCATTTCGTGCACCTATTCGGCGGCGGGCTCGGCGCTGACCTCGCTCACCACGTCGTTCACGCTCGACATACTCGACGGCGCGGCGGATTACGACGAGGAACGTCTGGCGCGTCTGCGCAAGCGCATCCATCTGACTATGGCGCTGGTCATGACGGTCGTGATCGTGGTGTTCGACCGTTTCGGCAACGACAGCGTGATAAATCTCGTTTTCCGTGTGGCTGGATACACCTATGGGCCCATTCTGGGCATGTTCGTGTTCGGCATGGCGTGCCGCCGTCGGATCCGCGAACGCTACGTGCCTGCGATAGCCGTGCTGTCGCCTGTGCTGAGTCGGCTGCTTCAGTGGCAGGCTGCCGAGAGGTTCGGCTATCATATCGGCTTCGAACTTTTGGGATACAACGCATTGTTCACTATAATCGGATTGTTTCTAATATCGTTCCGTGATGATGAAAAAGTTTCTTGACATATTGTTCGCCGTCGTGGCGCTCGTGGCGCCGATGACCTCAGCTACGCTCTCCGCGCGCAACCTCACCTCGGCCGAACGGCGCGAGGTGGCCGATGTGCTGACGCGTATCGTCGGCCGCGAGATCCTCGGCGGCGCGGTGAAGATCGACCGCCTGAACGCCTCGGGCGACAGACTCGAAATATATGCTTCGATAGGTTTGTCGTACTATCCGTTCCGCGAGGACAACGTGCGGGCCATGTACGATTCGGTGCGCTCGGCGCTGCCCGCTCAGTATGCGAAATACAAGCTGTCGCTCATCACCGACAACCGCCGCATCGAGGAACTTATCCCGCACTATTACCGCACCTCGTCGCGCGAGGGCGTGCGTTTCACCAATCAGTCCAAATATCCGCTGGTGCGTCGCATCTCGTCGCATAACGCTCCGTCGGAGGGTCTGGCTGGACGCCACATAGCCATGTGGCAGAGCCACGGCCGCTATTTCGACCAGAAACAGAACATATGGCGCTGGCAGCGTTCGCGATTGTGGGAGACGGTGGAGGACCTCTTCACGCAGAGTTTCGTGCTGCCCTATCTGGTGCCCATGCTGGAGAATGCGGGAGCTAACGTATTGCTTCCGCGCGAGAGGGATACCCAGCTGAACGAGATAATAATAGACAACGACAAGGGAGTCGACGACACCGCGTATTCCGAGACCGACGGCGCCGAGAAGTGGGGCGACGCGGGTGCGGGCTTCGCGCATAAGAAGGATGTCTACATGTCGGGCGAGAATCCGTTCCGCGACGGTACCGCGCGCTCGGTGAAGAGCGTGACCGACGGCCGCGAGAGCCGTGCCGAGTGGCGTGCCGCGATCCCCGAGGATGGCGAATACGCCGTTTACGTCTCTTACGCGAGCTTCGGGCCTGACAGCTCCGACGGCGCGGTCTACACCGTGCACCATCGCGGCGGCGAGACCCGTTTCGCCGTGAACCAGACCATGGGCGGCGGCATGTGGGTCTATCTCGGCACCTTCGACTTCGAGGCGGGCGAGGAACGGCCGCTGGTGACGCTCACCAACGCTGCCAACGAGGCGGGCCGCATAGTGTCGGCCGACGGCGTGAAGATCGGCGGCGGTTACGGTAACATAGCGCGCGAGGTGTCGCCAGCGCTGCGCAGCGACGATATCGACTACGAACCCTCGACGAGCGAATACCCGCGCTTCTGCGAGGGTGCGCGCTACTGGCTCCAGTGGTCGGGCTTTGCCGAGGATGTCTATACCCCCAAGGAGAACAAGGACGATTACAAGGACGACTACATGTCGCGCGCCCATTGGGTCAATGCGCTCGCGGGCGGCTCGGAGCGTCTGCCTAAGGAGGCGGGCAAGCGAATCCCCGTCGACATGGCTCTGGCGTTCCACTCCGATGCGGGCGTGCGGCTGAACGACGACATAATCGGCACCCTCGGCATCTTCTACACCAAGGACAAGGGCGGCCGTTTCGAGGGCGGCGCCGACCGCTATCTGTCGCGCGAGCTGACCGACATCGTTATGACCCAGATGGTGGAGGATATCCGCTCGGCCTACGAACCTGCCTGGAGCCGCCGCGGCATGTGGAACCGCTCCTATTACGAGGCGCGCGTGCCGTGTGTGCCCACCATGCTGCTGGAGTCTATGTCGCACCAGAATTTCGCCGACATGCGCTACGGCAACGATCCGCGGTTCAAGTTCCTGGTGAGCCGCGCCATTTATAAAGGCATTTTGCGCTATCTGTCGAATCAGTACAGCCGTCCCTACACCGTGCAGCCTCTACCCGTCGACGGTTTCAGCGTCGAGTTCTCCGAGGCGGGGTCGGCCGATGTTATGCTGCGCTGGCAGGCGGTCGAGGATCCGCTGGAGCTCTCGGCCGATCCCGACTACTATATAGTCTACACCCGCATCGACGGCGGCGGATTCGACAACGGCCGCCGCGTGGACGGCACCTCGGTGCGCATGGCGCAGGAGACGGGCCGCACATACAGCTATCGGGTGACGGCCGTCAACAAGGGCGGCGAGAGCTTCCCGAGCGAGACCCTCTCGTCGTACAAGGCCGCCGATGAACGGGGCCGCGTGCTGGTGGTGAACGGCTTCGACCGCGTGAGTGCGCCGCTGAACATTCAGGGCGACTCCATCGCGGGATTCTACAACTACTACGATTCGGGCGTGGCATACGTCAAGGATATCTCGTTCATCGGCGAGCAGCGCAACTTCGACCGCCGACTGTCGCGTTCGGAGAACGACAACGACGCTCTCGGGTCGTGTTACAGCGACTACGAAACCGAGGTCATAGCGGGCAACACTTTCGATTATCCCGTGGTGCACGGCCGTTCGATCGCTGCGGCGGGGTTCTCCTATTGCTCGTCGAGCGCCAAGGCCGTCGAGCGGGGAGCCGTGAAGATGGGCGACTATGCCGTGGTGGATCTCATCCTCGGCAAACAGCGTTCGTGCCCCGTAGGTCGCGGCGCGACAGGTTATCAGTTCGAGGCTTTCCCTGCGGCATTGCAGGAGGCGATAACGGAATTTACCCGAGGCGGCGGCGCCATATTCGTGTCGGGATGCCATGTGGGGTGCGATCTGTGGAAAGCCCCCGATGCCGATTCGGGGGACAAGGAGTTCGCCCGCCGCGTGCTGCATTTCTCCTACAACGGCAGCATGGCTACGCGGCGCGGCGTGGCGCGGGTGACGGCCTCGCCCATGCGTATGGCGCGCGCCGACGTGAAGTTCAACCGCGCGCCGTGCCGCGAGTGCTATGCCGTCGAGTCGCCCGGGTGCATCACGCCGTTCGGCCGCGACGCCCACATAGCCATGCGCTACGTGACCAACAACCAGTCGGCCGCCGTATGTTACAACGGCTCCGACTACCGCAGCATGGTTATGGCATTTCCGTTCGAGACCATTCTCGACGGTGGTGAGCGCGATGCGCTGATGCGCGGCATATTGGATTTTTTGAGCGAAAGGAAGAGATAGCGGCTGTTCGCCGACAGCGGAGGATTGCTTCAGCAGTCCGCCGCGCGGGGTGGCGGCGAACTGCCGACATCGCCGAGCGATGTCGAAATTTTACGGAAACTGATAATATTTTTATTATGTCACTGGAACAAACGATCTCCAAAGAGATCATGGCGGCCATGAAGGCCAAGGATGCGGTGCGTCTGAGCGCACTGCGCAACATCAAGAAGTACATTATCGAAGCCAAGACCGCGGGCGCGGGAATCGATGAGTTGCCCGATGCCGATGTGGTGAAGATCGTATCGAAACTGGCCAAGCAGGGCACCGACTCGGCTGCCATATACACGCAGCAGAACCGTGCCGATCTGGCCGAGGAGGAGCTGGCTCAGGTGCGGGTCATGCAGGAGTTTCTGCCTCGCCCGCTGACTGCCGAGGAGCTTACCGAGGCCGTGAAGGAGATCATCGCCGAGGTGGGTGCCGCGTCGATGAAGGATATGGGCAAGGTGATGGGCGCGGCATCGAAAAAACTCGCGGGAAAGGCCGACGGCAAGGATATCTCGGCCAAGGTGCGTGAATTGCTGGCATAAATGATCTCGTTGCATGTTTTGAAGACCGTTTCCATGCCTATGGGAATGGTCGTAGGGGCGTTGTTGTGTCGTGAGATCGAGTGGCTGGATGGCGCGGTGCATCACATGCTGACGCCCTCGTTCATCTTTCTCATGCTCTTTTTCACCTTCTGCCGCGTCGATGCGCGGCGGATCCGATTGTCGTGGCTCCATGCGTGGCTGCTGCTGTTTCAGTCGGCGGGATGTATTGCGGCCTATTATATGCTGGCTCCGCTCGACGGCGTAGTGGCTCAGGGGGCTATGGTCTGCATTCTCGCTCCCGTGGCGATGGCCGCTGTCGTCATAGGCGGAATGCTGGGCGCGAATATCGAGACCATGGCCGCTTACAGCCTGCTGTGCAACGTGGCGGTGGCTTTCGGTGCGCCGTTCGTGCTGCACGCATTCGGCAACGGCGAGTGCACCGTGTGGCAGATCCTGCAAAAGGTCGCGCCGCTGCTCGTCGCGCCTTTCGTGGCGGGGCAGCTGTGCAGGGCGTTTCTGCCGCGTGTGAGCGGCTGGGTGTCCGACCACAGTCAGATATCGTTCTATGTATGGCTCATGTCGCTTACTGTCATCATAGGCCGCACGACATGCTTCCTGCTCGACCACGACGAGGCCGACCGCACCGTGGAACTGGCTCTGGCGGGCGTTTCGCTCGTCATATGCCTGCTGCAATTCGGCATCGGCCGCAGAATCGGCCGCCGCTACGGCGATACCGTCGCGGGCGGCCAGTCCTTGGGGCAGAAGAACACTGTGCTGGCGGTCTGGATGTCGCAATCGTTCCTCGACCCCATCTCTTCCGTCGCCCCCACGGCATATATCGTCTGGCAGAACTTCGTGAACAGCTACCAAATCTACAAAAAGGATAGGGAGGGATAGCCCGAATGGGGCATTATCCGTTATGGGGCTTTAATCGTAATTTTTAAGTAAAAAACGGGATGCGAAATTTCGCATCCCGTTTTGCTTGAAACTCATTCGGCGAGCATTATTCCTCGATTATCACTCTGAATCCGACGTTGTTGGCGGGTTGCCAAGCCAGATAGGAGTTGCGGATGTATGCCGTGGCGTTTTTCGGACGGCTGTTCCATGCGCCTCCGCGCACCACCTTGCTGTCGCCCTCGGCGGGCTCGCCCTTGTAGGGGTAGGGGGCATACGTCGATCGGGTGAACTCGGCCACGTTGCCGTGCATGTCGTACAATCCCCAGGCATTGGGCGTGTATTGCGCCACGTCGGCTATGGTCATCGTGCCGTCGTCCACCGAATCCTCGCGCGGCATGAAGGTGTAGTAGCGGTATACCCAACTGTTCTCGGGCACGGGCTGCGGGTCGATTCCCGACACTGCCATCTTGCGTAGCGAGCGGTCGGCCAGATTGTCGAAGTGCGCGAAATTGCCGTTCAGGTCGCCGAACCAGAAGTCGGTGTCGCTGCCCGCGCGGCATGCCCACTCCCATTGAGCCTCGGTCGGCAGCGCGGCCTTCACTCCGCAGCGCTCGCCTATCGTGCGGCAGAACTCCGCGGCCTGGTTCCAGCTTATGCGTGTCACGGGCTGTTCGGGACGGTTGGCGGCATACCCTGGTCCCACGTGGTCTTTCCAGAACTGCGCCGTGTATCGGCTGTCGTGAGTCGGGTCGACGGTGTTGTACTGGCGGTTGGTGACCTCCGTCTCCGACATCCAGAACGGACGGTCGATCTTCACCACGCTCTCGGGAGCGTTACCCGCGCCGCGACGGTTGTTGCCCATGACGAACGTGCCTGCGGGTATGCGGACGAACGTCATCTTCGCATCGGGCGCCAGCTCTATCGTGCGTCGCGTCTGACCGTAGCGTTCGGCCATCTCCTTGGCCTGTTCCTCGGTGAAGGGGAAGTGCTTGGTCTTTGCATCCTTGTATTCGGGACGTTTGCTTTCGTCGCGCTCGGCCGCAGGCTGCGGATGCGAGTGCAGATACTCGGCATAGTCGTCTATCTCGCGCTGCCACTCCACGCCCGCGCCGTCGGCGTATTTGTTGGCCAGCTCTATGCGGCGGCTGTATTGGTCGGTGGGGCAGTAGGCCACCTTGTTGTAGACGAGACTGCTGTGGCACGGAGCGTTGAAGTCGATCCAGTTGTATATCGTCCGCCACTCCTTGTCGGTGAGCCGCACGCCGTGGTGCCCGCCCTTGAGTATCCGCACCAGTTCGCTGGTCGAGGCGTGGTATTCGTAGGGCTTCATCACATATATGTCGGCCTCGGGACCCTGACGGTTGACGTACGGGTGCAGATTGAGATAGCTCTGCGACAGATCGAGTCTGCCCGAGGCGGCGGTGCGGCTCGGCGCGTCGGCTACTTTCTTGCCTCCGCTGAAGTCGGGCTTCACCCCTTCGGCGTTGTGGCACGCCACGCAGTTGCGGTCGAGTATGGGCTGGATCTCAAGATCGAACGTGAACGGACGCACCCCGCCTTCGGGCGTCTGCAAGGCTGCGGGCGATTTGGTCGACGCCGCCACGCGTTTGGGCACGGGTATCGAGTTCTGGTCCTCGTGGCAGCCCACGCACGACACCACCTCGCCCGGCATGGCCGTCACCCAGCTTCGCATCCACTGTATGGCGCGGCCCTCTTCGTCCAGCGGCTGGAACGACACGGGGGTGTTGGCGGGGATCTTGAAAATGGCCGATCCGTCGGGCTCCACATCCACCTCGCCCAGGTTGCGTTTGATATCCCATCCGCTCTGTATGCCCTGCGCTATGTGGTCCGAAGCCGAATTTACATAGGTGTATTCGTATGCGAATACGCGCAGTTTCTTCACCGTTCCGACGGGAACCTGCGGCAGTCCCTCGCCCTGGTATATGTCCTGAATGAATACAGTCGCCTCCTTGTCGCCACGCTTTATGCGGTCGGGAATGACGGGCGGGGTGGGGCGTTTGTTGACTATGATGGGATTTATGAGACCCTCGCCCTCGTATTCGGCCAGCAGCGTCATGTTGTCGTATACGTCCACTAAATATATTCCCCACAGCGATTCTGGGGTCAGCTTGGCCGACACGAGGAAATATTTGTCGCTTATGGGGTAGGGCTTGATGAACTGCGGCCATACGCCGTTCACCAGTTCGTCCTTTATGATAGGCACTATGGGGCGTTTGCTGAAAGGCATCTCCTGGATCATACCCTTCGTCTCCTTGCGTCCGCGCGAGGGATCGAACAGTATGAGTCGTCCCGAACGCGCTATGCCGTGGTGACCCGATATGATTCCCACGAAGGTGTTGTTGCCCTCGGGCAGCGGCTGTATGTCGAAAATGCTGTTGGGGAACCATCCTCCGCTGCCGTACAGCGCCTTGGTCTCGGTGCCGTCGGGGTTGGCGTGCATGACGAAACGCGAGTAGTAGTGCGTCAGGTCGGTGTACTCCCAGCGTACGTACATCAGGCGGCCGTTGTTCATCACGCGCGGGTGCCAGTTGGCATCCTGGTCGAACGTCATGCGGCGCATCTCCCCCGTTTCGGGCTCGTACGCAATCATGTTGCCCACCTGGTCCGATCCGTTCACGCACGGCACTCCCTGGTAGCCTATGTTGCTCATGGCTATGATCCGTCCGCTCGGCATGTAGGCCGCGTCGAAAAACTCCAGATCGGGCTCGTCGACGGTGATGGCCTTGTGTAGCCCCGTGCCGTCGCGACGCACCTCATAGACGCTCCAGCGGCTATTCTCGTCGGCGGCCGTGAACAGGATCCGTTCGCCGTCCCAGTGCAGCAGCAGGTCGGTCACCGACGACCCGTTGGCGGGTTTGTATATGGTGCGGCTCTTCACCTCGCCGCGCAGGTCGCTCAGCTCGGCTATCTCGGCGTCGAATCCGCTGCGTGCCGCCGACGACTGGTTCGACCAGTTGTTGTCCTGCGTGCCGAGCGCGGGCGCCCATACCCGACGCGCCCGATCGTCGCCGAGACGATAGCGTCCCACGATGATCTTAGCGTCGTCCAGCAGGGGATTCGAGAGCAAAATCTCGCGTTTGAGCTCTACCATGCGCTCTTTGTCGGCGTTTTCCGCGCAAAGTTTCTCCAGTTCGTCCATCTTCGCGGCATAACGCTTGGCGTCGTAGGCGGGATTTTGGCGGAAATCGTCGTATGCGCTGCGTACCGAACGGATATCGAAGTACTCCGTCTCCGCCTCCGTGCGCATGCGCTGCGCCTGCTCGGGCGTGACCTGTGCCCGTGTCGACGCGGCCCATAAAATCGCTGAAAGAATTAGGATTTCGGTTTTCATTTCGTAGCTGTTTTATTTTAGGTCTTTGGTTTTATGATTCTGTCGTATCGACATCGCTATGCGATGTTGGCAGTTCGCCGCCACTCCGCGCGGCGGACCGCAACTCGCCGCAAGGCTCGCATGCGTCCTCCGCTGTCGGCGAACCGCTTTATTCATTCGGGCATGCTATCCCCTCTATCTCCACTAACAGCTCCTCGCGGCATATATCGGCCGCGAGGTACAGCGCAGGCACGTCGGGATAGTTCCTCGCCATCCATCTCTCCGCCGCCTCGGCATCCGTTTCGCGTTTGATGTATACCCGCAGCATGGCGTAACCCATCGCGGCTGCCTCTACCCCGTGGCGGGCGAGGTTCTCTCGGCCCGCGAGTGTCGCTATGTTGTCCATGGTCATGGCAGTCTGCTCCGCTATGTCGCTGCGGCAGCTTTCCTCGCCGCGTATGGCCGCCGTTCCCGATATGTATACCATCGCCGCGCCGCTGTCGGCCACGTAGCGCGCCCGTTCGAACTTCGGCGTGGTCTTGTCGCGGTTCTGCGGCTTGTCTATCAACACCTTCTGCGAATAGGCGTGCGCCGCCACCTGCAACGGATTGTCTATCGCCACGTTCGCCGTCGCATTGCGTACCGCGTCGAACATCACCGACACTCCGCCCGTTCGGGTCCCGATTCCCGTGGCGGCGGGGTAGCCGTTCGGCCACTCCCGGCGGTCGTAGAATCGGCTGCGGGCGTCGTTGAACATCTGGTAATGCTGTCCCTCGGGGGCCATGCGGGTTATCTGCTCGATGTAGTTCCACTGCCTTACGATGTCGGTCGCCGCGAATCCCTCCGCCGCGAGTATCTCGGTCATGCGTCGGAATATCGCATCGGCCTGCCTGCCGGTGTCGAGCGCGATGTCGGCCTGCAAGTTGCCCGATATTATTTCGCTGCCGTCCACCACCGCATAATCTTCGTGTCTGACGATCTTCGCAGGCGTCGCGAGCACGGTCGCCTCGGCCGCGAGGCTGCTGCGCAACGGCTTCTGGGCTATGAATCCGACGAGAGGCCCGCCCTCGCCGAACCGCTCGGCGCATATCCTGCATATCGTGTCGCGCCGCTCGATATAATCGTCGTTATCGGTTGTATCTCCGAAAAATACGATTCTCACCGCATTCTCTCCGCTCGTCGCTATGCGGTCGGCCAGCTCCGCCGCGGCGCGATCGAAATCGACCTCGCATGTACGGTATATTCGGTAGTTCTTTCGTGTCATCGTTACAGCGAATTTACATATTCGGCCAGCGCCTCGGCATCCTTCTGCGATATCTTGCCCTCGATGCCGTGCTTGTGGACGAGGAACACATCCTCCATCGTCGCGGCGCGGCCGTCGAACAGGTAGGGCGCCGTGCGCCACGTCTCGCATAGGGTGGGGGTGTCCCAACCCTCCTCGAACTCTATGTCGTCGCCTATGCGGTGCATCTTCATGTCGGTGTAGTAGGGGCCCGAGTGGCACTCGGCGCAGCCGTGTTTCTCGAATACCTTGCGTCCCGCGCGGGCCTTCTCCGACAGCTGCCCGTTCACCAGATAGGGGCTGGGCAGCGGTTTGAGCGACCGCAGGTATTCGTCGACGCACAGGGCCGTCTGCTCGGGAATATCGAAGAACTGTATGAACTTGTATCCCGCGCGCACGGCCAGGGCGGCCGAATCGCGTATTCCCGAGATCATGCACTTCGGCGTCTGGAAGCTGTACAGCATGCTTTTGCAGTTCTTCGGGTTGCCTATGCCGTCGTTCATCAAATCCCAATTCATGCCGTCGGTGCGCCCGTCGCTCGGATGGCATCCGTTGCACGACTGCCAGTTCTGGTAGCAGTGCGCGGCGTCGTTGAAAGCCCTCTCGCCCGTGTCGGCGGCAGATTCCTCGCGCATGGGGTTGCACGCCACTATGTCGGCATGCCGCGTGGCGAGCTCTATTATATTCAGGGTGTCGGAAAAATATGTGGGCACATACGCCTTGCCCTCCCTGAGCGTTATTTTCCTCGGTCCGTTGCCCGCCACGGGTACTCGGCGGCGTATGTCGCGCATGAAGTACAGGTCGTAGTCGAGCTTCTCGGGCGCAGGGTATGCGGCGAGTTTTTCGATCATGGCCTTGTAGTCGACGATGCTTATCTCGTGGGTTCCCGAGTGCGACGCCACGAGATATTCGCCGTCGCACGCCACGTCCCAAATGCCACCCGCGCCGCGGTCCGACTCGTCCAGCAGCATAGAGCCTATCAGCTCCTGCTTTTCGGCGTCTATCACGCTGACGGCGTTGGTGTTCATCCACCCCTGCTGAAGCTGCGATGTAGGTACCTGGAAACGCCCGAGGTTGTGCGACACGAATATGTGACGGCCGTCGGGCGAGAATGCTATGCCGTGTAAAGCGTTGCTTCCGTTGCTCAGCTTTATATCCTTTATCTTCTTGAAATTGCCGCAGTCGATTATCGACACTGCCGCCGCCACGTAATCCTCGTCGGCACGTCCTGCGGGCAGGAAGTTGTTCACATACAGATATCGGCCGTCGGGCGAGAGCGCTGCCGCGCACGGTTCGCGCAAGACCCTCTCCGTCCGCAGCACGTCGCCCGTTCGGGCATCCACCTCGCTGACGGTGGCTTTGTAGCGGTTGCACACGTATATTACGCTGCCGTCGGCAGCGGCCACGGGAGCGCATGCCCCCATCCCCGTCGGACGGGTGTAGACGATCGACCGTTCGCCGAGATCTATTTTGCTTATGTATCCCTCGTCGTAACTCGTCGTTATGTAGGCGTTCCCGTCCTTGACTGTCACGCCCGTCGGCTCTCGGTCGAGTTGCCATGCGGCTTGCTTCACGCCGTTGCGGTCGATCATCGTCAGGGCCGAAGAGCCCTTGTCGGCCGTCAGTATGTATCCGTCGTCGGTGACCGCTATGTCGGTGGTGTATAGCGGTTTGGCTCCGCGGGGCTGCATGGCTGCGCACAGCAGCAGCGCGGGGATCGTGACGGTCGGTAACAGCTTCAATAATCGTTTCATATCTCTTTCGTGTATCCGAGTTTCTGCGATATTTCGCCCGCGCAATCGATTATCGCCCTGCCATGCGACGCGATCACCGAGTCGGGTATGCGCCCTTCGGGCCCCGTGATCCACACCGCGGCCACGGCCTTGCCGTAACGGTTGAATATGGGTGCCCCTATGCAGCGCACTCCCGCCAGTTCCTCGCCCAGGTCGAGCGCGTAGCCCGACTGCCGCACGAGGTCGAGCTGTGCGAGAAAATCGCTTTCGCAGGCTATGGTGTTTTCGTTATAGCGGGTATAGACTATCTTTTTCAGCAGCAGGTCGCGTTCGTGCTCGTCCATGAATGCCGTTATGGCCTTCCCGGGCGCCGAGGCGTGGAGGCATACGTTCATTCCTGGTTTTACGGTGAAGCAGAAGTGGTGCGACCCTATGATCTGGTCGAGTATCACTATCCGATCCTCGGTGAGCGTCCCGACCACGACCGTCTCCGAGAGTCTGTCGCGCAGCCGCCGCATGGGGTCGTAGGCGTATTCAAGCAGCGACGGGCCTCCTATCGACGACATGGCCATGCCGAATATCTTGTGCGTCAGCGAGAATCGCGCCGTCACCTCATCCTTTGACAGATATCCCTGCTCCACGAACGAGCAGAGCAGGCGGTAGAGCGAAGTCTTGGGGGTGTCGGTCTTTGACGTCAGCTCCGCGAGGGTCAGCCCTTGCGGATACTGCGACACTATCTCCAGCAGCTCCATGCCTTTGGTGAGTATGGGTATGTTGTATTTGGTCTTTTCGGTTTGCATAGGTCGGTTAGTTTCTCATTTAGAATGAAGTTTCAAATGCGGAACCGTAGCGCAAATATAGTATATATTTTTCAATTCGTCAAGCAAAACGGCCCGATCGCGCAGTATTGGCAAAAAAAACGGCGGTTTATTTGGAACGGACGTTCAAAAACACTAATTTTACCCTAAATTTAACTTCCTTACACCTATGAATATAGCAAAAATGCTGACCGCCTGCGCCGTTTCGGGCGCGTTGGCACTCGCCTCATGCGAGAAGACTGTCGCCACCGGCGGCAACGTAGACATCATTCCGCTGCCCGAGAAGGTGGTGGTCGGCGAGGATGTGTTCGTGCTCAAGCCCACCACTTCGGTAGTGCTTTTCTTCAATCCCGAGAACATCGATTACGCGGTCGACTTCTGGCGCGACGTGATGAAGGAGACGCTGGATATCACGACATTCAATGTCATCGACGGCAACACTGTCGGCTCGACCAAACGCAATGCCGTGAACATCTGGGAGGACAAGACCATGGGCGACGAGCAGTATCGTCTGGAGGTGCGTCCCCACCATATCGACATCTATGCGTCCAAGGCCAACGGCGTGTTCTACGCGTTCCAGACGCTGCGTCAGATGCTCCCCGTCGAGGCGTTCGACTCCGAGGATGGACGCCGCATCGAGATCCCCGTGTGCACCGTCGAGGACAAGCCCTATTTCGCATACCGCGGATTCATGTTCGACATGGGCCGCCACATCTTCGGCGTGCAGGACCTCAAGGAGACGCTCGACATTTTGGCCATGCACAAGATCAACAAGTTCCACTGGCATCTGACCGAGGACCAGGGATGGCGCATCGAGATCAAGAAATATCCGGAACTGACCCAGATCGGGGCGCAACGCAAGGAAACCGTCATCGGCCGTAACTCCGGCAAATATGACGGC
>ERZ827168.3400-NODE-3400-length-16305-cov-4.831015_pt1 | contig 16305 bp, 17 predicted proteins | sample MGYA00519868_ERZ827168 | MGnify/ENA primary metagenome ERZ827168 (study PRJEB31778, sample SAMEA3449271) | human gut metagenome | biome: human gut; feature: human-associated habitat; material: faeces | place: United Kingdom | collected 2010/2012 ...
ATTGAGCAAGGGTATACGGTTGTAGCGGTGCGATATAAGTAGCTTACCCTTTTTTATTTGCTGTCTCACGGCGTCGCAAGATGCCCGTCATTGCACATGTCCCGAGCCGCCGCAAGGATTCTCACGGACGAAAAACAAAAATATCCGCGCAAATATTTGGATTACCGACAACTTATCGCTAACTTTGGTATAACCTAAACTTATTACAACAACTTAAATCAAGAGGGAAAGGAGATTACTTATGATTGGCAAGGTAAAATGGTTCGAAAGCAAAAAAGGCTACGGCTTCATCATGTGCGAAGACGGTCGTGAATTGTTCGTACACTACACGGGAATCGTGGCCGACGGATATAAAGCGCTGTCCGAAGGCCAGAGGGTCGAGTTCGAGATAGGCACCACCGAGAAAGGCGATCAGGCGGTGAACGTGAAGGTGATCCACAACGAAAAATAATATTTCGAAACATTAAAAAGCAATCCGTGCGGGACGATCCCGCACGGAGTTGTTATGTGATGATTGCGGCAGGTTTGTCGTTTTCGAGTCGTAGCCTGCGGAGTGAGCGACAGCGAGCCTCCGCGGGGCGAGGCTACGGCTCGCGCGGCTCTGAAGAGCCGCCCCAATCCCGCCCTACTACTTCTGAAATTTCATCGTAAAGTTTCTCAGCCAACGCATCGGAGGTCCCGACAGCATACGGCAGAACGGTATGAATAGTCGGAACCACCAGTCGGGCACCTTGCATCGGCGGCCGCGCCACATGGCCCGCAGCGAGCGCCGCGCGCAGCTGTCGGGTGTCATCAGCACGCCTATCTTCACGCCTATGCGCTGCCAGCGGGGCGAGAGTCCGTACAGATCGGTCGCTATACCCGCGGGGCATATGGCCGTGACGGTGACGCCCTTCGCCTCCACCTCCTTGGAGAAGGCGACCGAGAAACTCTTCAGATAAGCCTTGCTCGCACTGTAAAGCGACAGGCCCGGGTAGGGCATCCATATCGAGTACGACGACATGTTGAGTATGCGTCCGCCGCCCCGCGCAATCATGTCGGCGGCATAGAGGCGGCAGGTCTTGGTCGCCGTGAGATCGTGCAGGAATATTATCCGCTCGATACGCTCCACGGGGGTATCCAGTATATCGCAGAACGAGAACATGCCAGCATTGTTTATGAGCACATCCACCTTGATCCCCTCCGCCTCGGTCCAAGCGAAAAGCTCCTCGCCCGCCTCGGGCGTAGCCAGATCCTTGGGCAGGATGCGTACACTGACGGCGGGATTCGCCGCCCGCACCTCTTCGGCCGCCGCGGCCAGCTCCCGCTCGTCGACGGCCACCATCACCACGTTGTATCCCGCCGCGGCCAGCTGCAACGCATAACTGCGGCCTATGCCTTTCGACGCGCCCGTCACCAGCGCCGTTTTCGATGCGGGCACCACCTCTCCGAGTCTCATAGGCCTACCGAAGTTTCAGTTCGCGTTTGATCACCTCGGGCAGATCGCCGCAATTGTGGCAGCACTGCATGTCGATCGAATACATGCGGGCTATGCAGTAATCCTTGTGGTCGCACCCCGACCGGGTGGAGATGTCGCCCTCGCGCATCTTGTTCACGAACGCGGGGTCGTTTACCAGCGCACGCGCCATCTGCACCAACTCGAACCCCGAGTCCAGCACCTTCTCCATTCCTTCGCGCGACACTATGCCGCCCACGTATACCAGCGGGCCCTTCAGCTCGCGGCGGAACTTGCGGGCATTCTCCAGGAAGAAACACTCCTTGAAATCGTACTGACGGATCATCCACTGGCCGAACAGCGACACCACGATCTTCTGCGGCCACAGGGTCCACGGCATGTAGTAGCCCATGGTCTTGGTGGGTATGCGCCCGCGCATGACAGCCATCGGGGCCTTCGAGACGAAGCCCGACGAGAGCACTATGCCGTGCACGCCGAACGACTCGATGCGTTTGGCTATCTCGATCGACTCGGGAATCTCTATGCCGCCCTTGAATCCGTCCTCCATGTTGTGCTTCACCAGCACGGCGGTATTGGTACGCGCCGCGGCCTCCATCACTTCCTCCAGACACATGTCCATGAATCGCATGCGGTTGGCGAGCGATCCGCCGAACTCGTCGCGGCGGTGGTTGGTGTAGGGCGAAAGGAACTGCGAGATCAGATAACCGTGACCCGCATGCACCTCCACGCTGTCGAAACCCGCCTCGTGGGCCGTCACCACCGCACGGCCGAAATCGCGCGCCATGTCGGCTATCTCCGCGCGGCGCAGCTTGCGATGGAACGTGGGCGAATAGAGGTTGAAGCCCATAGAGGCCGACACGGGAAAGCATCCCGCCGTCGACCAGTGGGTCATGTTGCCGCAGTGGCCGATCTGGATCCCCGCGGCCGCACCTTCGCGGTGTATGTCGTCGGTTATGTCCCTGAGCGCGGGCACTATCTCGTCGCGCAGCCACAGCTGGCTGTTGAACGACACTCCGCTGCGGTTGACCGACGCATAGGCCAGAGTGGTCATGCCGATGCCGCCGCGCGCCACGCTGACGTGATAATCCTTCAGCTTCTGCGTGGGGCCGAAATCCTTGCCCATAGACTCGAACGCCGCCGAACGGATGGTACGGTTGCGCAGAGTCACGGGACCGAGTTTATAAGGTGTGAAGAGTTTGGAATCCTTCAAATCTTTTTCCATATCTTTTCAGGTTTCTTCTAATAGATAAAGGGAAGTATGCGTTTGCGCCGCAACGAGGTGAATTCCTCGCCGAACTCGGCCTCGTAGCGCTTGTAGAGCGACGCCGACCGAGGCGCCAGGTTGGCGAAGGTCCACAGCACGAACACCGCGCCCGCCCACGACCACGAAGCCACGGCGAAGCCCGTCCACTCCAGCAGCTCGCCGAAGTAGTTGGCCGACGACACGTAGCGGAACATTCCGCCGCGCGGTATGTAATGACGCGTGTCGCCCTCCTTGCGCAGGTGGCGGATGATGTAGTCCGACTGCCAGTTGACGAACATGCCGACGAAGAACAGCGCCGCGCCGACATAGAAAAACGGCTTGCCGAACCAGCCATCGTAGTAATCGGACGGAGCCACGTAGAATATCCATCCGCCCTGCATGAACGCGTTGAGCGTGTTGAACACCATACCCATGACGACGATTCCCAGCGGCATCTTCGATTTGCCGCGCATGAGCAGCGGGAATATGAACGAACGCTGGAAGTAGTGCAGTTGGAACATCGCCGCCAGCGCGAGCGGCGCGGCATCCCACCTTCGGTCGGAGCATGCCCACAGCACGCACATCATGATGAACACGGGCGACTCCATCAGCACCCACCCCGCCTTGTTGGGCACGGGAGGTCCGTAACGGCGGTCGAACAGATAGCCGTAGCCCGCCTCGAAGAATTGCAGGGCGACGAACACCACGACGGCCGTCAAGGCCATCACCACGAGAAACGTATCGTACAGAGCCGAATAATTTTCCATTCGCGAGAAATTTGCAACACTCCGAATCTCCGTCGGCAATCCGCTGCCGCAGGTTTGGAGCGCAACGTTAAAATCCGCGTAAATATACTAAAATTACTGCAAAATGCCGCTTCCGCACCGCACTATTTCCCGCAAGCGGCATATTTACGGACAAATATGACCCAAACGATTCGGTCTCGGACCGTGTTCTCGGCTGCTGCCGCTTCGATCGGACAGCATTCGGCAGGCGAAAGCGGCAGCAGCCGCAAGGCATTGAAACGAAACGGGGTACGGAAAGCTCCGCACCCCGCACCTCTTCGGATGTCAACCCTATTTCTTCGAATACTGGTTGCGACCCGTGGGATTGTTGCTGCGCGAAGCGGTACCCGTCGTCGACTGCGAACGCGAAGTGCCGCGCGAACTTGACGAATTCGACGTTGAAGAGTTCGAGCGACCCGAAGTCGAGTTCGAACTCTTCGCCGTTGTTGACTTGCTTGAACCGCTCTGCGAACGGCTTGTCGTCTTGGTGTTGGATTCTTTCATAACTCAAAAAATTTTATTAAACATTGTTCGGTCTCGTGCCGCATCACACGGCGGCCCGAGACGCGGATATTCGATGCTGTGCAGCCGATCATCGGCTCTGTCCGACGGGTTCACGCTTGCGGGTCTCGGTCTTGCCCGTACGATACTCGCACCACTGCATGTTCCCCGTATCAGTCGTGCGACGCACCTCGCCGCTGCGCTCCTTGCCCAGTTTCTTGTCGGCGTTGCGGACCGAAGCGTCGGTGCGATCGGTACCTTCGGGCTTCAGATCGGCAAGTCCGTCGGTCGACATGACCTGCCCGTGAGGATCGTCGACATAGCGCCACTCCTCGTCGAGCCCCGTGCTGCGTCCCTCGTTCCACGGTCCGAAAGCGTCGTCGCCCGACGAATGGTTGGAGTAGAGATTGCAATAGCGAGGATCGCCCTGACGCACGCCCGGCGGGAAGTTGGGCGAGATGGTCTCCAACGCCGCCTCGAACTGCTGGAAATGGGCTATCTCGCGGGCCATAAGGAAATTGAGAGTCGCCAGCACATATTTGTCATCGGTAAATTCCATAAGGTATTCATACACGATCTTGGCTCTCGATTCGGCCGCTATATTCGAACGCAGATCGACCGTCAGATCGCCGTTGGCGTTCACATAGGTGCCCTGCCACGGCACGCCGTTGCAGTCGGTGAGCGCGGGGCCGCCGCCCGTCAGCACCCCGAACTGGGGGTTGACCGAAAAGGCCGAATGGATGAAATCGTCCTTCGAGAAGCCGTCGCCGAATATGTCGTTCTGCTCGGCGACATCCTTCAGGTCGCCATTCACGCCCGAAAGCAACATCTGGATCGTGGCGCCGACGATTTCGAGATGGCCCAGCTCTTCGGTGGCGATATCCATCAGCATGTCGTATTTGTCGGGATAGGGATTATGGCATGCGAAGGCCTGCACGAAATACTGCATGGCGGCCTTGAGCTCGCCGTTGCCGCCGCCGAACTGTTCGAGCAGCAGACGGGCGAAACGCGGATCGGGTCGCGATACGCGGGCATTGTACTGGAGTTCTTTGGAATGGTAAAACATACGCTTCAAATTTCGGTTAAACACTGCGGTCCGCCATCGGCCTCGGGCTCCCGCGGGGAGCAATACTCCGAAAAGACCGCAACGCAGTACTGCAAAGCAAAACACTTGCCAAAAAAAGCCTTCGCTGCCGCACATTTCGCCAAACATGCCGTCACCGACGGCAAGCGGGCCGCCCGACGAATCGGACGGCCCGCAGAACGGTTGCGCCGTAAGGATCTACTTAGTAGGTCTTTCCCTGCCCGGGCTTATTGTCGCCCGAAGCGGTGCCTGTCTTATCCGAAGCACTGCAACCGCAGTTCTCCGAAGGCTTTTTCGTGCCGTTCAGACCCGAACGGTTCGAGGTGTCGGCAGCGCTGCCCTTGAACTGCTCGGCCTTCTCGTGCACCTTGTCGGCTACTTTGGTAGCAGCATTGTCTACCTTGTCGGCCACACGCTCCTTGAACGTCTCGCCGCTCTTTTTGTTGTTGATTTTGTCCATAGTCATAAATTATTATGGTTACCGTGGGCGCATTCATGCAAAATACGTACAAATAATGCTTCGTTCGATCGCGAAATTTTCAAGAACGGGAATACGGACACCGAAAAAAATCGGCAGGCCGATCCTTGCGATCAGTCTGCCGACAAAGCCGGAAAGGGCACCAATGCTATTTCACGAACGGAGCCGCTTCGAGATAAGCCGCACTCTTGGCAACGCCGTCCCACATGCGGGCCAGCTTGGCCTCCTTGCTCTCGCCCTCGGGACCGTGGGGCATCTCCTGCTCGACCACGAAATCCGAATAGCCGTTGGCATAGAACTGCTTGAAGATGGCCTCGAAATCGATCTGGCCGCTGTCGCCGATCACCATCTCATCCTTGATATGCAGCATCTTGATACGATCGGGATACTTCTTGAGATACTCCACGGGGTTCTTGCCGCCCTTGGTGGTCCAGAAAACGTCCATCTGGAAGAACACGCACTCGGGATCGGTGTGCTCGATCATGTACTCCCAGATCACCTGACCGTCCATCACGTTGTACTCGTGCGAATGGTTGTGGTATCCCAGCAGCAGACCGTACTCCTTGGCCAGCTTGCCCACCTTGTTGAAATAGTCGCACACGCTCTGCAACTCCTCGAGGTTGTTGCCCAGACCGAAACCCGGGATCACGCAATACTTGGCGCCCATGGTCTTCAGACCCTCGAATACGGCGCGCCATCTGTTCATCACGCCCTCCTCGTCGTTGGGATCCATGCCGATGGCGGTATGGGTCGACACGATCCTGATACCCTTAGAGTCGCACAGCGCCTTGAACTCGGCGGCAGGCAGTCCGAAGCAATCGGGGCTGCCCAGAGTCTCGACCACGTTGTAACCCGCATCGGCCACCTTTTGCAGCGATGCCTCGACGTCCGACATGTCCTGATGAACCGAATAGAGCTGAAGACCGATCTGCTTCTTGGCGGGCTTGCATCCCGTAAAGCCGATCATCGACAATGCAGCCAGCATAAGAGCCGCAGCGGTAAATAATTTTCTCATAAGCCTTGAATTTGAATTAGTGTTTACGGTAATCATGATAGTGTATCGCAAATGTATGCAAAATATCGCTATTTTACCAACAAACGGCACTAAAAATAGCATCTGCGGCGGAAATCACGGTCACCCGTTCCGCGGCGGCGGAACGCACGCACATCCGCGCCATGCAAAAAATAGCTGCGGCGAACGATCGTATAAAACTAATTTTTATTATTTTTGCGCGAAAATACGGATTCGTCGGGCCTCGACGATCGGCAACGACAAAGAGGCGCGGCGCACCGAATCCTCCCGAAAAGACGCAGATGCGGATTCGGGAAATCGGCAAAGTAGTACCTAAACTTTTTAATATTTGCAAAACACTATGAAAGAGGCTATTGCTATTCTCACAGGTGGCGGTCCCGCACCGGGCATGAACACCGTCGTAGGCAGCGTCGCCAAGACGTTCCTCGCCAAAGGCTATCGCGTAATCGGTCTGCACTACGGTTATTCGGGTCTTTTCAACCCCAATCCCCGCCACGAGGATCTCGACTTCGTAAAGGCCGACTACATCTTCAACCAGGGCGGATCGTACCTCACCATGAGCCGTTTCAAGCCGACCGACAAGGATTTCGAGGAGAATTTCAACCTCTCGTTCTTCCAGGACAACAACGTGAAGCTGCTCGTCACGGTAGGCGGCGACGACACCGCGTCGACGGCCAACCGCATCGCCAAGTTCCTCGAGGCGAAGCACTACCCCATCGCCAACATCCACGTTCCCAAGACCATCGATAACGACCTTCCGCTGCCCGCAGGATCGCCGACTTTCGGTTACCAGTCGGCCAAGGAGGGCGGTACCGTCATCGGCCGCGCCGTTTACAACGACGCCCGCACCTCGGCCAACTGGTTCGTGGTAGCAGCCATGGGCCGCTCGGCAGGTCACCTGGCATTCGGCATCGGTTCGGCCTGCCACTACCCCATGATCGTCATCCCCGAGATGTTCAACAAGACCGAGATCACCGTCGAGAAGATCGTGAATCTGGTGGTTTCGTCGATCATCAAGCGCAAGCTGATGGGCATCGAGTACGGTGTGGCCATGATCTCGGAGGGCGTGTTCCACGCATTGAGCGACGAGGAGATCCGCAACTCGGGCATACACTTCACCTACGACGACCACGGTCACCCCGAGCTGGGCAAGGTGTCGAAGGCCAACATCTTCAACGAACTGCTGGAGAACAAGCTCAAGGAGCTGAAGATCAAGGTTAAGTCGCGTCCCGTGGAGATCGGTTACGAGGTTCGCTGCCAGACTCCCATCGCATACGACCTGGTTTACTGCTCGGAGCTGGGTATGGGCGTCTACAAGCTCTTCTCGGAGGGCAAGACGGGCTGCATGGTCTACATCAGCCAGGACGGTTTCGTGTCGCCGCTCTACCTCAAGGATTTGCAGGATCCCGAAACGGGCAAGATTCCGCCCCGTCTCGTGAACATCGAGTCGGACAAGATCCAGCAGGTGATAAACAACCTGATGAACTACATCACCCCCGAGGATTACGAGGCTGCCAAGGCTTACGTGGCAAATCCCGAGGCATACGATTTCAAGAAGATTCTCAACTGGTAGGAGATACCCGTTGCAAATTTACGGCAAAGGCTGCCCCGTCGCGGGCGGCCTTTGTTTTTATTTTGTCGGGCCGCAGACTTTTACACTATGCGACTCCGCGAGTCGCGCAGTTCGCCGCCACCCCGCGCGGCGGACTGCAATTCGCTTTATGCTCTTGCAATCCTCCGCTGTCGGCGAACAGAAAAACGACATGTCATCCGAAAAGCTCCAATTGCGGCGAGGGACGGAGATTGGTTATCGGCAGGCGCAGGCGCCTCGCACGCTTCACCGTGTATGCCGTACCGCCGTGCGGCAAGCCGTCGTACCACGCCACTAAAAACGATGAGTTGTCGACCATAAAATCATTGCGAAGCATATAGCTCCGTGCGGATTTCGCGTCGCACACGCATACGCGCTCGTCGGCCGCGGCCAGCACAGCATCGTAATCCTCGGCGCTGCGGCCGTCGAACATGTCGCGGAAGCCCGCGAAAGGTTCCGCCGCCACCAGACGGATGTCGTCGTGCAGGCGTTTGGCTTCGGCGACGGCCAACCCCGCCGCGAGGTCGAATCCCCACGACATGCCCGTAATAAAACAACGGTATCCTTCGGCGTAAAGGCGCTCCACCTCGTGCCGCAGCAGAGCATCGGCCTCGCCTCGATAACAGCGGTGTCCCGTGAAAGCAGCGCAGATATTTTTTTCGATTTCCATTGCCTCGACAATATAGTCATATGGCCCGAATTTTGCAACTTTTCGGAGCGAATCCAATTTAATTTTAATCTTTATGAAAAACAATGGTATTTGCTCTTTGATCTCGTTTCTGGGCGGCGCACTGGTCGGCTCGGTAGTAACCATGCTCGTAACTCCGCAGTCGGGTCCCGACCTGCGCAAAAAGATCAGCGACTACGTAGACCGCGAAGCCGACAAGATCCGTTGTCACTGCGACGACGACAAGTAGTCGCACGACGACGATGAAACTCGAACGGCATCAACCTCACTTCTTGCAGAATGCTGGCATCGATAGTATTTTTCATCACTGCCGCCACTGCGGCGGTCGTGCTGTTCGTCACGGCACTCGTAATGTGGCTGGCCGAAATGCTCGATTCGGGCGCTCTGGCCGCCGTCATCGTCGGAGCCGTATTCGCGCTGGCGGCATGGATCATCTACTCGGTATCGGTCCGACGATCCATCCGCTACATAAACGACCGTATGGAAACGGTTTACGAAGTGGCTTATGCGGTGCGCAACTGGTATAAGCTGGTAATAAGGTTCCTGCGTTCGCTGTTAATCGCTATTGTCAAGTAATTCGAAAACGGGTCGGTCACGCCGATCCGTTTTTCGTATCCATAGGTATATCGACATTGCATGGCAATGTCAGCAGTTCGCCGCCGCCCCATGCGGCGGACTGCAACCCGCTTTCGGCTCGTGCGATCCTGCCGCCGCCAGCGAACGGCTGTTCATATTACGTATTTCGCTCGACAAACATAATTTTTCATCCTCCCGCAGTAACTTTACCGCGCCGCGGAACACTATCAATAACGAAAGCAATTATATATTTCAATGTACCAAGGTTCCATAAGCGCAAAATCGAATCCGGCTCTCGTCCGCCCGCGGCCCGCGGCCGCGTTTACAGATTTGACCCTCCCCTAAATCCCCTCCTCGGAGGGGACTTCGGTCGCTGCGCTCCAAAAAAGGTACATTAAAGTATATAAAACCGCAATAACGAAAACGCATAACCCGCATGCCGAGCGGTCGCCGCACCGAGGCAGCACAAGTGAAAATCTCGTATGGACGAAAAACAGTTTTTAGAGTTGGCCGAACGCTACAAAGGCGTCATATACCGCATATGTTACATCTATGCCACCGACAGCCATACCCTGGCCGACTATTACCAGGAGGTGCTGGCCAATCTGTGGATCAGCCGCGATTCGTTCAGGGGCGAAAGTTCGGAGGGTACGTGGGTATACCGCATAGCGCTCTACACATGCCTCTCGTTCGTACGCAAGCAACGCCGACGGCCGATCCACGTGCCGCTCGCCGTGGACACCGACCTGTACGAGGACGACAGGCGCAACGGACGCATACGCGAGATGTACTCGCTGGTATCGCGCCTCGCCCCTGCCGACAAGGCTCTGATACTGTTGTGGCTGGAGGAACACAGCTACGACGAGATAGCGCAGATCACGGGGCTGACACGCTCGAACGTGGCGGTGAAGCTCATGCGGATAAAGGAAAAGTTGCAGAAAATGTCGAACGAATAAAAACCTTAACTATGGACATGGAAGATTTGAAACAAAGCTGGTCCGAACTGCGTGAAGAGACCCGCAGACAGAAGATCGTCACCGACGAACTCATCCGATCGGTGATAAACGACCGCGTGGAACGCCTCGGACGCGGATTCAAGGTGGCAGGAATACTCATCACCGTGGGATTCATATGCCTGTCGATAACCATATCGCGCCATATCGGTCTGTTTATTAACGATTTCGGGGGGGGGCTTGACATTGTTTCACGCACGACGATCATAGCCGAGGGACTGATAATAGCGCAGTATCTGCTCTGCGTGTTCGCCGTAGTCCGACTCTACCGAGCGCACCGCGACATATCGGCATCGGACGATCTGCTGCGCATGAGCTTCGCGCTGAAACGTTACAACCGCCTGAAACGCAACCTCAAACCGACAATTATCATTACGCAGATAATCCTGCTCGCCATCGTGATGAATCTGCTCTTCGACCAACAAACGGCATCGATGATAATAATCGTGACCATCCCCGCTGTGCTGGTAATATACACGATCAAGAACCGCAGCGACTCGCGCGACATACGTGAGATAGAGCAGCGTATCGAGGACCTCCGCAGAGCGGAGAAGAGAAACAACATATAATTCAAAATTATCTTCGGCGGCTGCGGGGGTCGCACCGAAAGTGCGGGCAGCCGAAGATAGCACCGCCGCGCGGTGCAAATACCCACCCCGCAAAAACACGGATCCTCGCGAACGACATCGTTCGCGAGGATCTCCTTTCCCAGTTTATAAATCCCTTTATTTACCGAAGTAACGCTTGTAAAGACCCTGGAAACCTGCGCCGTGACGCGCCTCGTCCTTGGCCATCTCATGAACGGTGTCGTGAACGGCATCGAGGTTCTGCTCCTTGGCCAGACGAGCCAGACGCATCTTGTCCTCGCATGCGCCGCTCTCGGCATTCATGCGCTTGTAAAGATTGGTCTTGGTATCCCAAACGACCTCGCCGATCAACTCGGCGAACTTCGAGGCGTGCTCGGCCTCCTCGATGGCGTAACGCTTGAAAGCCTCGGCAACCTCGGGATAACCCTCGCGGTCGGCCTGACGGCTCATGGCCAGATACATGCCCACCTCGGTGCATTCGCCCATGAAGTGGTCGTTAAGACCTTTCCACAACTCCTCGCTCGCGCCCTTGCCGTCGCCGAGCTTGTGAACCGTTACGAATTCGAGATCGCCATCGTTCTCCTCGATCTCGACGAACTTATCTTTGCCTACCTTGCAGAGGGGGCACTGCTCGGGAGCAGAATCGCCCTCGTGGATGTAACCACATACCGTACAACGAAATTTCTTAGCCATATTTATCTTCTGTTAAAAGTTAGTGATGCAAAGATAGTCTCTTTTTTCAATCTTGCATACATTATTCAATAACATTTTCTTATATGTTCATAAGCTGCGCTTATGACTCCTCGGCCGCCGCTATCAGCCTTTCTATATACTCAACATCGGTACAGTCCTTGGCCATCACCCTCTTGCGGGCATCGAGCAGATAGAGAGAAGGTATGGCCTTCAGATCGTACAGCCGCTGCTTCGATATGGCCATTCCCCGATCGTAGGCGTTGATCCATGCCGACGGATAATCCGACAGGTGCTCGCGCCATGCCGCGAGATCATCGTCGGGATATATCACCAGCACCTTCAGCGTACCGCGCTCTACGAGTTCGTTGAGCATGGGCGACGCCACGATCTGCTCGCGCACTTCGCGGCACATAGGGCACCCGGGATTGCTTGCGAATATCAACAGGTAGTCGGCCGCGATGTCGTGCATGCGCCCCGACCTCCCCGACGCCAAAGTATACTCGAAATCGGCAGCCTCGCGTCCCACTCGGTTGCGAAGCGCCATATCAAGATCGTACTCGTACGGCATTTTCTCGTATTCGTCCGTCAGATCACTCCGCAACGCCGCCTCAAGGACGGGTATGTAGAACTCGTCGTTGCGCAGCGGCGAGTTGGGATCGTGCAGAACCGTCTCGGCGAGCATCAAGAAGTAATCGAACATGCGTTTCGACTCGGATGCCTTGGCCATCAGTCTCGACATGGACTCCGATGCCAGCGAGTCGGGAACATACCGACCGACGTACACCGCGAAAGCCGTCGCCATGTGGGCGGTGTCCGCCTCGGCGATAAAGAGCGTGTCGGCGAAATCGAAACGATCCCAGTAATGCTCGTTCAGATACGCCGCCTTTTCCTCGGGCGACAGCATAGAAGGGGCCAGAGCGGGCAGAAACACCCTGCCCTCCTTATACTCCGCAGCCTTGCCGTCCGCAGCAGCGTCCGTTTTTCCGCCGCGGGGACCGCAGCATACGGCACACGCGGCCGCAACCGACACACAGACATATGTTAACGTTCGTCTCATAAAGCATGTTCTTACTGTGCAAAAGTATATAAATAATGTCAATTCCAAAACATCCGTGCTCGGATTTTCGGGCCGTAGCCTGCGGAGACCGCGTGAATGAGCATATGCGAATAGCGGGCCTCCGCGGGGCGAGGCTGCGGCCCGCGCGATTCGAAGAATCGCACTATATTTTCTTCGAATATATATTATTTTAAGTACCTTTGTTTAATTAAACACACACCCGAACGACATGAAAAACATCCGAACAATCGTAAAATCGATCATCCTGCTCGCCGTCGCGGCGTGCACGGCCTGCGGAGGCTCGAAAGTGGAACGCGCCGAGATACGCGACCTGGTACTGATATACGACGGCGGCGACCATCGCAAGGTCGACTGGAACAAGGAACACTTCGCCGCATACGTTGCCACCGACCCCGAGGACGGCAGCCGCCCCGAATGGCTGTTCGACGGCTATCTTTTCCTCGAAATATTCTGCACGGCCGACCGCGGCTTCGCCTCGGGGTACCGCCCCAACGGCGCCACCAAGGAGGATTGGATCGGACTGATGGACAAATATCTGTCGCCCGACCGCGACATAGCCGCGCTGAACGACTGCGTGGGCGAGATGCGCGGGAAGATAGGCGGCAAGTTCCATCGCCGCAGGATAGTGCTCTCGCTGCCCGAGCCGCTGCCCAAACAGACCGACTGGGGCGAAATCGACGGCCGTCCGCTCGATTTCAACAATGACGCCGACCGCGTGGAGGCATGCAAGTGGTACATAGACCATCTCATCGAGCGCTTCGACGGCGCGCGGCTCGACAACCTGCAACTCTGCGGCTTCTACTGGCTGGCCGAAGAGGCCACCAACACCCGCACCTTCGTAGCGCAGGTGTCGGACTACATACACGAGAAGGGATTGGATTTCTATTGGATACCCTACTTCAAATCCGACGGTTACGACCAGTGGAAACAGCTGGGCTTCGACCACGCCTATCTGCAACCCAACCACTTCTTCAACAACTCGATACCCGACTCGCGTCTGGACGAAACGTGCCGTCTGGCCGAGCAGGCCGACATGTCGCTCGAAATGGAGTTCGACGAGAATGCCGCCGAAAACATGGGGCGCGGCGCGCGCATGACGGCCTACATCGACGCATACGAACGTAACGGCATATTCGACACGCGCAATCTGGCATATTATCAAGGCAACGACGCTTTCCACCTGCTGAAAAACGGAAGCGAGCGAGACCGCGCCCTTTACGACCGTCTCGCCCGCATAATCGCCCGCAGGCAAAAAGAGTTCTACTCGGAACGATAAGAACATATCGGTCCGTCGCTTGAAGCGGCGGACCGATTTCGCATTACAACGCCCGCACCTTGTCGCCCCGAATCTCCAGCCGCGCACTGAATATATAGCGCGGATCGCAACGCTCCTCGGCCGAAGCGGCGATATGCGACGCGCGGCGTTTCACCCGACCGCTGAACACCTCCTTGCCGCCGCACACGACAGTCACGGGAGCCGACAGGTCGATCATGTCGTCGTTAAGATTCACATACAGCGTCGGATAGTCGTTCTTTGTGACCGTTATGCGGTTGCCGTCGAGTTCGGCGCGCACCTCACGCCCCGCCGCGGCATCCTCCGCAGGCACCGACAGCCAGTAGAACGACGAGCGCCGGTTGCTCTCCTCCTGGCGCCACACCACCTTGTCGGGATAGGGATTGCGGCGGAATTTCGACATCCACTCGATAGCCACCGTATCGGCCCGCAGCATCCAGTGCCCCATACCTTTCATTATATGGGTCTCGTGCACATACCCCTCGGGGTCGGCCCGATGCAGCGAATCCATCCGCGCGCCGTACTCGACGGCGAGGCGGTTGCGGTCGTAGGCGGCATCCAGCTCGCCCATCCACGTCATGTAGCCTATATTGCGCAGATTCAGAGGCGACGCCTCGCCCGAGTGGCCCGCCATCATCGACGCAGCGGCCCACGAGTCGGCCATGCGCGGAGCCATGCGGTATACCCCGTCGCCGCCCGCCGAATAGCCGAGCAGATAGACCTTGTCGGGATTCACGTCCAACTCGACCACCGCGGTGCGTATGGCCATGTCGAAAAGCGTGTCGATATGCGGACGCAGCCACATGTTCCAGTCGTTCACCGCAGCGCGCGGCACGAAATATACCCCCTCGGCGGGAGCGTACAGCACTTTCTGGTTCTCCCACTGGCCGTCGTTCACCTCGGCGGGCACGTTGCCGCCGCCGTGCAGCGATATGTAGAGACTACGGCCGTCGGACGGCTTCTCGCCGAACACCTTGTACCAAAACTTCATGTGCGCGTCGTTGCACACCAGCTCGCGGTTCTCCCACATCGGGCCGTATTCCTCCTTCACACGCCGACGGCACTCCGCCCACGCCTCCGAAGTCAGAGCTGCGGCCTCGCTCTCGGACAAGGCACGGTCCGCACATCCCGAGAATGCGCCCGAAGCGATCGCCGCCGCGGCGCAAAAGGTTATAAATAATCTTTTCATAATCGATCGATATTAAAACGACGGCCGGCCGTGGCGGCCGACCGTCGTTCATTGGTCGCATCGGCCGAGCCGCAATCAATACTGCTCTCCGACCTCGTTGATAAGTTCCACGTCGCTACCCTCCGAATTGGCGATATAGGTCTCGGCAGCAGTTATGTAGGCCTCGGCCATCTTGAGCATCAGACGGGTGTCCGACACGTACTCGGCCGCCTCGCCGCTCTGACGAGCCAGCAGGTAGGTCATCACGATATAGCCGACGCTCTCCACCAGACGGCGGGCATGGAAATCCTTGTATGCGGGGTATTCGCGGTTGATGGTCTCCACACGCTCCACCATAGCCTTCACGCGCTCGGTAAGCGCCGCCAGCTTCTCCGCAACGGGTTTCACGGCATCGCAATACTCGGCCTCGGCATAGCGGGCGATCTGCTCCATGAAGGTGCCCTTGGTGATGCCGTTGATGGCGGCCACCACCTGCAACTGCGAGGTACCCTCGTAGATATTCATGATGCGGGCGTCGCGATAGAGGCGCTCGCAGGGATAGTCCTTCATGAATCCCGAACCGCCGTGGATCTGTATGGCGTCGTAGGCCAGCGAGTTGGCATACTCCGACGAGAAGAGCTTCACCAGCGGGGTGTAGCCGTCGGCCAGACGGTTGTAGAACTTCATCTCCTGACGTTCCTCCGACTCCAGCGAACGCTCGTGCGAGATGTGGGTATACTGCTTGTAGATCTCCACGAAACGGGTCGTCTCGTAGAGCAGCGCGCGTGCGCCGTGCAACTTGGCACGCATGTTCGAAAGCATCTCCGCAACGGCGGGGAACTTGATGATGGCCTTGCCGAACTGCTCACGCTCGTGGGCATACTTCAGAGCCTCGCGGTAAGCGGCCTCGCACAGACCCACCGACTGCGCGCCGATACCCAGACGGGCGGCGTTCATGAGCGACATCACATATTTGATAAGACCCATCTTGCGGTCGCCGACCAGCTGCGCGGGGGCGTTGGTGAAGACCAGCTCGC
>ERZ827168.3401-NODE-3401-length-16304-cov-17.470490_pt1 | contig 16304 bp, 14 predicted proteins | sample MGYA00519868_ERZ827168 | MGnify/ENA primary metagenome ERZ827168 (study PRJEB31778, sample SAMEA3449271) | human gut metagenome | biome: human gut; feature: human-associated habitat; material: faeces | place: United Kingdom | collected 2010/2012 ...
CATCGTGGCCGCCATTGTGGTCGGTGCGTTGAACTCCCAGAATCGCATCACCCCCATGAAGGTGCTGGAGGCCCTGGAATCCGGTGCGCGCGGAGCGATCACCGTGGCCTGCGCCTGCGCCGTGGCGGGCATGATCGCCGGGTGCATCACCGTCACCGGCCTGGCCTCCACCATGATCAACGGCATCGTCGCCTTGGCGGGCAACGCCACCATCCTGGGTTTGGTGCTGACCATGCTGTGCTGCATCGTGCTGGGCATGGGCGTGCCCACCACCGCCAACTACTGCATCATGGCCTCCACCTGTGCGCCTATTTTGGTGCAGTTGGGCTTCCCCGATGTGGCCGCCCACTTCTTCGTGTTCTACTTCGGCATTGTGGCGGACATTACGCCGCCGGTGGCCCTGGCGGCCTACGCCGGAGCGGCCATCGCCAAGTCCAACCCCATGAAGACCGGCGTTACGGCCACCAAGCTGGCTATCGCCGCATTCATCGTGCCGTATATATTCGCCTACAACCCCGTCATGCTCTTTGAGAACGTGGACGGCTGGTGGCACGTCGCCCAGATCTCCGTCACCGCTGTTATGGGCCTGTTCGGCATCGCGGCGGCGCTGAACGGATACCTGTACCGCCATATCCACTGGACGCTGCGGTTGGTGCTGGTGGCTGGAGGCCTGGGCATGATGATCCCCGGCACGCTCACCGATGTGGTGGGTCTGGCGCTGGTGCTGGCCGTCATCTTCTACCAGCGCGTCAGCGCCAGGAAGGACAGCGGTCCGGCTGTAACGGCGTAACCTTTCTATCCGAAAAGTCTTCCGCGCCCACGGCGCGGGAGACTTTTTTCGATTATTTACAGTTCATTCATACATTTTCGCGCATTTTGCCTAAAGTGTCCTGTATGGGCAGCTTGCAAAATCTGCCCGAATACGGTATGATGCGGGCAGAAGACAGTCGCCCGCAAGGCGGGAGAAGGGAGCAGACCGTGGCACAAAATACGAAAAATGTGATCCGCAAGGGCTTTATCGAGCTGCTGGAGCAGCGGTCGCTGGATAAGATCTCGGTGGTGGACATCGCCGAGCACTGCGGCATCAACCGCAACACGTTCTACTATTACTACTGCGATATTTACGCGCTCATCCGCGAGATCCTGGAGGACGAGGCCCGGAGGGTGCTGACCGCCGACCCGCCCTGTAAGAACTGGAGTGAGGTGGTCATGCGGGTCACGGGCTTTATCCGGGCCAACCGCCGGGCTGTGTATCACCTGTACCATTCCAGCCAGCGGGAGCTGCTGGAGGACCACTACTTTCAGGTGGCCTATACCTGCATGGAGTCGCTGGTGCGCCGCACCGCCGGCGACCTGCCGGTGGCGGAGGAGGATGTGCAGACCATCTCCGCCCTGTATACCGCCACGGTGGTGGGTATGCTGGACCGTTGGCTGCGGTACGGCATGAAGCCCGACGCGGAGAAGTACATATACCGTGTGGGCCGCCTGACGGAGGGCTCTCTGCGGCAGACGCTGGAACGAAGCTGTTCGGGAGAAGGGGCGCTATGAGCGGCTTTTGGAAATGCGCGGCGTACCTGCTGGTGCTGGCACTGATAGCCCACCCCCTGGGGCAGCGGATGCCCAGCCGGTTTCAGCCGGGCCGCTTTCCCTTCCGGGCCTGGAAGTGGGAAAAGGGCGGACGCATTTATGCAAAGCTCCGCATCGACAGCTGGAAGAAATTGGTACCGGATATGAGCCGGCTGCTGCCGGATATGGTGCGGAAGGAGCTGCCTGTCTCCGGCGCTGCCACAGCGGCCCAGGCGTCGCAGCTGGTGCAGGAGACGTGCCGGGCCGAGGTGGTCCACGGTGCATCCTGCCTGCTGGGGCTGGCCTGTCTGTGGCTGTGGCCCGGCTGGGGCGGCGCGGCGGTGGTGCTGGTGTGGGTGCTGCTGGCCAATCTGCCGTTTATCCTCATCCAACGATACAACAGACCGCGGCTGGTACGGCTGGCGGCCTTGCTGCAAAAGAGAGAGCAGCGGAAAGGAAACCATGAGAGTTCTGATACTGACCTGTAACACCGGCGGCGGTCACAACGCCGTGGCGGCGGCGCTGGCGGAGAGCTTCCGCCGCCTGGGCGTGTCCTCCGACACGGCGGACGGCCTGAGCTTCATCTCCCAGAAGGCGTCCCGCTTCGTGTCCAAGTGGCATACCCGGTTTTACCGCCGCTACCCCAAGCTGTATAAGGCCGGTTACATGAGCGCCGAGAACGACGCGGAGAGCAACGACCGGGACAACCCGGTGTACCGCTATATGGCCCGTGGCGCGCGGCGGCTGGACCGCGCCATTCAGGACGGCGGCTATGATGCCGTGGTCTGCGTCCATGTGATCCCCGCCATGATGATGACGGAGCTGCGCCGCCAGCATGAGACTGGGCCGGTGTTTTGCTTCGTGGCCACCGACTATACGTGCAGCCCCACCGTGGGCGGCTGCACACCGGACATCTGCGTCATCCCCCACGAGGAGCTGGCGGAGGAATTCGTCTCCTGCGGCATCGCCCGGGAGACGCTGCTGGCGGCGGGCATCCCTGTGCGGGCGGTGTTCCGCGAGCGGGGCGACCGCGCCGCCGCCCGGAGCGAGCTGGCGCTGCCGCCGGAGGGACGTCATATCGTCCTTATGTCCGGCAGCATCGGCTGCGGCCCGATGGCGGACATCGCCGCCGAGCTGGAAAAGCGCATGGAGCAGGGAGACTTCGCCTCCGTCCTCTGCGGCAGCAACCGGCAGATGCTCTACGCCCTGCGGCGCAGGGGCTTCCGCCGGGTGGAGGCGGTGGGCTTCACCAACCGGGTGCACCGGTATATGGACAGCGCCGACGTGCTGGTGTCCAAGCCCGGCGGCATCAGCATCACCGAGGCCGGCACCCGGGGCACGCCGCTGCTGCTGGCGGATATGGTGGGCGGCTGCGAGACCCGCAACCAGGAGTTCTTTCACGCCCGCGGCTGGGCGGAGACGTGCCAGCCGGAGGACATGGCCGACGCGGCGCTGGCGCTGCTGGACCGGCCGGAGCGCCGCCAGGCGCTGGTGGCGCAGCAGCGCCGGGATTTCGACGGTCTGGCCGCCGACCGTGTCGCTCAGGCGGTGTATGACCGCTGCCGGGGCGGTGAAGCGGCGAAAGCGTAGGGATACAAAAGGAGTGCTGCGGCACTCCTTTTGTCTATTTCGCGCAAATGCGCCTTGCATTTGATGGAAACTGTCGGTATAATTGTAGAGAAAGCGGACGTTTGTTCATACTAAGGACACACTTCCGTAGTAACATGGCTTCACAACGACGTAAGGAGGACGCGGCCCGTGATGATCGAAAAAAGCGGCAGCATCCGTTTGAAGGATATACCCATCAGCAGCCGTATGACGGCGGAGGAGCAGGAGCTGGCGGCAGGCATGGTGCGGGTGACCCACCTGTACCGCAGCGCTCTGAAGGTGGCGGTGACGCAGATGGAGATACTGGACGAGGAATTCGCCCGGCTGTATGACCATTCCCCCATCCACCACATCGAGTACCGCATCAAGACGCTGGACAGCATCATCGACAAGCTGCACCGCCGGGGGCTGGAGGTCACCATCGACAACATTTATGCCCACATTCAGGACGTGGCCGGCATCCGCGTCATCTGCAACTATCTGGACGACATATATTATCTCCGCTCCCTGCTGACCCGCAGCGAGTCCTACACCGTCCTGCGGGAGGTGGACTACATCAAGCAGCCCAAGGACACCGGATACCGCAGCCTGCACCTGATCGTCAACGTGCCCATCGTCATCTCCGAGGGCACGATGGTGCTGCCGGTGGAGATCCAGCTCCGCACCATCGCTATGGATATGTGGGCCAGCCTGGAGCACGAGCTGCGCTACAAGTCCGACCGCCGCTTCACCGACGAGGACGCGGCCCGGCTGCGGCTCTGCTCCGACGCCATCAGCGAGATCGACCGGGAGATGCAGGACATCTACCAGGGCAACGAGCCGCAGTATCACGCATAGACCGCTGCACTGCCTACTCCCTCCGACACGGAGGGGGTATTTTCTTGCCCGGAAAGTGAAAATGAGGGCTACCAAAACACAGGCGGATGTGGTATGATACCTTCGTATGAGTATCGGGCGCGACAGCCCGTGACGAGAGGAGTGAGTGCCGTGGGCCGGATAAAGCGAATAGGACTGCTGCTCGCGCTGCTGGCCGCGGCGCTGGGCCTGGGCGGCTGCGGCTACGACGCTTCGGTGGAGGAGCTGTTCACCCTGCCCCGCATGGCGGAGGGCTACACCGATCTGGCCCAGCAGCTGGACGGCCTGCTGAACCAGGGCTATGAGTACGCCTCGCCCACCGGCGGGCGTAACATCCAGTCGGTGCAGATGGTCGATCTGGACGGCGACGGCAGACAGGAGGCGCTGGCCTTCATGCGCCGCAGCAGCGACGAAAAGCCCCTGAAGATATTCGTCTTCCGCATGGAGAATGAGAATTACCAGCCCTACTGCACCATCGAGAGCAGCGGTACGGCGGTGGACAGCGTGTACTATCAGGATCTCAACGGTGACGGCTGCCGGGAGCTGGTGGTGGGCTGGCGTATCAGCACCGATGTGCAGACCGTGGCGGTCTACGCCGTGGAGCGCGAGCCGGTGGCCCTCATGTCCAGCGGCTACACCCGCTTTATGATGCAGGATCTGAACGGCGATGGCCTGCCCAGTCTGCTGGTGCTGCGCACCAGCGAGGAAGGACTGCCTGTGGCTGAGTTCTACGGCTGGCAGGACGGACAGATGGGCATTGCCTACCGCTGCACCCTGTCCAGCACCATGGCCGCCCTCAGCCGCGGCAGCCTGGTGTCCGGCAGGATGGACGCCGACACGCCGGCCATGTTCATCACCGGTGTGGACGAGCGGGGCGTGGCCGTCACCGATATCCTCATCTTCCGCCCGGAGGTGGGCCTGGTGAACGTGGCCCTGGACGGGAGCAGCGGCGTGTCCGCCGCTATCTTCCCCTACCGGCAGCTTCAGCCCCAGGACATCGATGGCGACGGCTGCATCGAGATCCCCCGCCCGGAGGATACCTGGAGCGCCGACCAGACCGACGGCCTGGTGAGCTGGCTGCGCTGCGTGGATGACGGCCGGCTGGCCATCGCCGGTCAGACATACCACAGCACGTCCTGCGGCTGGTATCTCACCGTCCCGGCCAGCTGGTGGGCCTGGAACGTGGAGGCCTCCACCACCGGCATCCAGAACGAGAACCAGTTTACCATGACCATCAACGGCGACCCGGTGCTGTCCATCTACACCATCACCGGTGAAAACCGCGAGACCCGCGGCCGCATGGGCGCGCGCATCGTCCTGCGCCGCCAGACGGCCACCGTCTACGCCGCCGAGCTGTACGACGCCGGTGTGTATTACGGCATGAACGAGGAGCTGCTGCGCAAGAGCTTCAGCCTCATCACCGGCAGCTGGATCAACTGACAAGGAGGAACGCGCTATGAAGAAAGTCCTGGTACTGGAGGACGAGTCCAGCATCCGCAGCTTTATCGTCATCAATCTCCGCCGTGCCGGTTATCAGGTGGTGGAGGCCGAAAGCGGGGAGCAGGCCCTGGAGCTCCTGTCCCAGCACAGCGACGTCCGCGTGGCCCTGCTGGACATCATGCTTCCCGGCATTGATGGCTTTGAGGTCTGCCGCCGCATCCGCGCCACCAATCCCACCATCGGCATCATCATGCTCACCGCCCGCTCCCAGGAGATGGATAAGGTCACCGGTCTGATGACCGGCGCGGATGACTACGTCACCAAGCCCTTTTCCCCCGCCGAGCTTACCGCCCGCGTGGACGCGCTCATGCGCCGCAGCGGCGGCGGTACGGTGGAGATCGGCGAGATCAGCCAGCCGCCCTTCCTGCTCAATACCCGCAACCGCACCCTGGAGAAAAACGGCCAGCGCGTCAAGCTCACCCAGGTGGAGTACTCCATCGTCAAAATGTTCATGGAAAACCCCGGCAAGGCCCTCTCCCGCGAGGAGATCCTGGACGCCGTTTGGGGGCATGACTACTTCGGTGAGCTGAAGATCGTAGATGTAAACATCCGCCGCCTCCGGCTCAAGATCGAGGACAACGCCACCAACCCCATATATATCACCACGATCTGGGGCTACGGCTACAAGTGGGGACTGTAATACGCATCTTTTGCGCCAATACTTCGTTGCGTCGGCTCGACGTACAATATGTACGCCATCGCCTCCGCGCCTCGTCTTGACGCAAAATCTGAGCATTACAGTTATCAAAATACGCCTTCGCCGCTGCGCCTTGTCTCAGCGCAAAATCTGCGTATTACAGCGGATAAAAGCCTCCCTTGTGTAAAGAGGACCATTCACCCGCCTGAAAGGAGATGACCACCCATGGCAGCCAAACGGAAAATAGTCCAAGGTCTGCGCCGTCGCTGGATCACCGGCAGCATCGGCCCGGTGGTGGTCATTCTGCTGCTGGTGGGCGTGCTGATCTCCGTGGGCTTTGCCAGCAACTACTATAACAGCGCCAAGTCTACCCTCCGGGCCAAGGCGGCCGCCGGCGCGGACTATTTCAACACCTACGTCATGACCAGCTATCGGGAGTACTACCGCAGCGCCACGCTGTACGCGGCGGCCTTTGAGGATAGTGACCGCATCGAGCTGCAATTTCTCAACAGCGCCGGCAGGGTGGAGGTCACCACCCGCGGTCTGACGGTGGCCACATATCCCAACACGCCGGAGGTCCTCCGGGCCGTGGAGACCGGTCAGGTGCAGGATTTCATAGGCCGTGACAGCGAGACGGGGGAGCGTATCCTTGCCGTGTCCAGCCTGCTGAAGTTCAACGGTCAGGTGGTGGGCGTCATGCGTTACGTCACCGCCGTCCGGGACATCGACCGTCAGGTGCTGCTGACGGTGCTGGTGGTCTGCGGTGTCATGCTGGCGGTGGTGGGCCTGATCATCCTGTCCAGCATGATCTTCATCAACAATGTGGTGGCGCCGGTTTCCGCCGTGTCGGAGGCCGCCAAGCGTATCTCCGGCGGCAGCTACGGCGAGCAGATACCCAACAAGTATTCCGACGAGATGGGCGAGCTGGTGGGCAATATCAACGATATGTCCCGCAAGATCGGCGAGAGTGAGAAAATGAAGTCCGAGTTCATCTCCTCTGTGTCCCACGAGCTGCGCACGCCCCTGACGGCCATCAACGGCTGGGGCGAGACGCTGCTGGCAGACGAGAGCGGCGACGTGCAGCAGCTGCGCCGCGGACTGGGCATCATCGTCAAGGAGTCCCGTCGCCTGACGGACATGGTGGAGGAGCTGCTGCAATTCTCCCGCATGGAGGATGGGCGCTTCACCCTCCAGGTGGAGGATGTGGATCTGCAGGCGGAGCTGGAGGACGCGGTATACACCTACCGGGAGCTGTTCCAGCAGGACGGCATCGCCCTGGAGTACACCAGCGATAAGGCCATCTACGAAGAGCCCATCACCGGCGACCCGGACCGTCTAAAGCAGGTGTTCTGCAACCTGCTGGACAACGCCGCCAAGCACGGCGGCTCGGGCAAACGCATCGCCGTCCACCTGCGGCAGGCGGACGGCGGCTACGAGATCGCCATCCGGGACTTCGGCCCGGGCATTCCGGAGGCGGAGCTGCCCTATGTGAAGCAGAAATTCTACAAGGGGTCGTCCAAGGCCCGGGGCAGCGGCATCGGTCTGGCGGTCTGCGATGAGATCGTCCACCGTCACGGCGGCACGTTGACCATCGAGAACGCCCAGGGCGGCGGTACGGTGGTCACCATCTGGCTGCCGCTGAAGGGATAGGCAGAGACATGAACTGCCTCAGAAAATAATCGAACAAGTGTTGCATTTTGCAAATAACTGTGCTATACTCACGGCAGAAAGGATCTTTAGCGCGTATGGACAAGAAAAAGGGCGCTTTCCGCACCAGTATCGGCGGACAGGCGCTGATCGAGGGTATTCTGATGCGCGGCCCGGAGAAGGACGCCATCGTGGTCCGCTCCCCGGAGGGCCTGGTCACCAAGGTCACGGAGCGTAAGCTAATTCGTGCCAACTATCCTATTTTGGGCGTACCCATCATCCGGGGCGCCGTTACCTTCATTGGCTCGATGATCACCGGCGTCAAGGCGCTGATGTTCTCCGCCGACTATTTTCCCGAGGACGAAAACGCCAAGCCGGATAAGGTGGAGGCGTGGCTGGAAAAGCATGTCCCGGCGGACAAGCTGCAAAACCTGCTGGTGGTCTTCTCCGTGATCCTGAGCATCGGCATGATGCTGGTGCTGTTCATGCTGCTGCCCACGTTCCTGGCCGGGCTGTTCCACGCACAGAGTGCCGCCGTCCACAACATCATCGAGGGCGTGGTCAAGGTGCTGGTGCTGCTGGGCTATATGATCCTCTGCTCCAGGCAGAAGGACGTCCACCGGGTGTTCTGCTACCACGGTGCGGAGCATAAGACCATTTTCTGCTACGAGGCGGGTCTGCCCCTGACGGTGGAGAACGTCCGCGTCCAGCCCCGCCACCATCCCCGCTGCGGCACCAGCTTCCTCTTCGTGGTGGTCATCGTCTCCATCATCGTCTCCAGCCTGGTGTTCCCCTATATCAACTGGCAGAGCGTCTGGGTACGGGTGGGCGTCAAGCTGCTGCTGCTCATCCCCGTGGTGGGCATCACCTATGAGTTCAACCGCTTCGTGGGCGGCCACGACAACGCCGTTACCCGGGTGCTGTCCGCGCCGGGTATGTGGCTGCAGAACTTCACCACCTTTGAGCCGGATGACAGCATGATCGAGGTAGCCATCGAGGCCATGAAGCTGGTTATTCCTGACGAAAAAGGGAAAGATACATGGTAAAAAGCGATAACAGGACGTATTATGGCGATAACATATAACAATCTGTATTTGGATTTGCGGCAGCGCTTCCATAAAGCCGGCATGGCTGACCCCACGCTGGAGGCCCGGGAGCTGGTGTGCTGCGCCGCCGGCAAGAGTCGGGAGGAGCTGAGCCGTGACGGCCGGTTGTACGTCCCTGCTGCCGTGGAGCAGCAGGTGGAGCGGCTGGCCCAGCGTCATCTGGCGGGCGAGCCGGTGGCGTACCTCATCGGCGAATGGGAATTTTACGGCCTGCCGCTGGACATCTCCGAGAGCGTGCTGATCCCCCGCCCGGACACCGAGGTGCTGGTGGAGCAGGCACTGTCCCGGCTGCAAGGCGTGTCCGAGCCGCGGATACTGGACCTGTGCGCCGGCTCGGGCTGCGTAGGGCTGGCACTGGCCAAGCATCTGCCCGGCAGCCGCGTGGTGCTGGGCGAGCTGGACGAGGGCGCGCTGCGTATCTGCCGCCAGAACATCCGCCGCAACGACCTGACAGGCCGGGTGGTGTCCCTGCAGATGAACGCGCTGGAAAAGCCCCCCGCCCACCTGGGTGAGTTTGACGCCATCGTGTCCAACCCGCCCTATATCCCCGACGGCGACATCGCCGGACTGGACGTGTCCGTCCGGGACTACGAGCCCCACCTGGCCCTGAGGGGCGGTGAGGACGGGCTGGATTTTTACCGGGCCATCTGCGCCCAGTGGCGCACCGCCCTCCGTGCCGACGGCCGCCTGCTGTTCGAGGTGGGCATCGGCCAGGCGGACAACGTGCTGCGTATCATGCGGAGCTGCGGTTTCGGCGATGTGGAGATCACCCCCGACCTGAACGGCATTCCCCGTGTGGTATCGGGCATTTTGTGTACGGAAGTGTGAACTGTCCGTTTTCCCGGACAGACTCTTTGAGATAATAAACACAGCATCCGGGCGGCGCGGGCCGCCCGTACAGAATTTGAGGAGGACGGAACTATGGCAGTTAAGAAAGAACCCGTTGGTGCCGCGCCGGTGGTGTCCGACAAGAGAAAGGCGCTGGAGACGGCCATGCAGCAGATCGAGAAGATGTACGGCAAGGGCTCTATCATGCGCTACGGCGCGGAGAGCACGCTGAACGTGGAGGCCATCCCCACCGGCTCGCTGTCTCTCGACCTGGCGTTGGGCATCGGCGGCCTGCCCCGCGGCCGTATCGTGGAGATCTACGGTCCTGAGTCCTCCGGCAAGACCACGCTGGCACTGCACGTGCTGGCGGAGGCCCAGAAGATGGGCGGCGAGGTGGCCTTTGTGGACGCCGAGCACGCCCTCGACCCCACCTATGCCAAGGCGCTGGGCGTCAACGTGGAGGATCTGCTCATCTCCCAGCCCGACACCGGCGAGCAGGCGCTGGAGATCACCGAGGCGCTGGTTCGTTCCGGCGCCATCGACGTGGTGGTGGTGGACTCCGTGGCCGCCCTTGTGCCCCGCGCCGAGATCGAGGGCGAGATGGGCGACAGCTTTGTGGGCCTCCACGCCCGCCTCATGTCCCAGGCTCTCCGTAAGCTGACGGGCATCATCAACAAGACCAATTCCATCGTCATCTTCATCAACCAGCTCCGGGAGAAGGTGGGCGTTATGTACGGCAACCCGGAGGTCACCACCGGTGGCCGCGCCCTGAAGTTCTACGCCTCCGTCCGCATCGACGTGCGCCGCATCGAGACGCTGAAGTCCGGCGGCGAGGTCATCGGCAACCGCACCCGCGCCAAGGTGGTGAAGAACAAGGTGGCGCCCCCCTTCCGTGAGGCGGAGTTCGACATCATGTACGGCGAGGGCATCAGCAAGCTGGGCGACCTGCTGGATCTGGCGGTGAAGCTGGATCTGGTGCAGAAGAGCGGCTCGTGGTTCAACATGGGCGAGCTGCGGCTGGGTCAGGGCCGCGACGCGGCCAAGCAGTACTTCCGCGACCACCCCGAGGAAGCCGACAAGCTGGAAACGGCGGTGCGGGAAAACTTCCACAAGCTGATGGGCAGCCAGTCCCGTGTGGCCGCCAAGGCCGCAGGCCGTGCCGTGGACGTGTCCGCCGACGACTTTGACGACGCCGACTGATGCGCATCGACCGGATCGAAAAATCAAAGCATAAGCAGGAGCGCGTGCTGGTGTATCTGGAGGGGGGAGACCTCCTTCGGATCACCGGCGCGGAGCTTCTGCGCTTTGGCTTATATAAGGGGATGGACGTGCCCCCGGAGCTTGTGGTAGAATTACAGGCAGCGGGGGAGAGGTCGGAGCGGAAGCAGGCGGCGGCCCGTATGGCCGCCGGGCGTATGCTCTCCAAGCAGGAGGTGCAGCGCCGCCTGACAAAAAAGGGCGCGCCGGAGGACGAGGCGGCGGAGACGGCGGACTGGCTGGAGGGACTGGGTGCGGTCAACGATGAGGCCTATGCCGGCGTCATCGCCCGCCATTACGGCACGCTGGGCTACGGCCCGACCCGGGTGAAGCAGGAGCTGCACCGCCGGGGCATCCCCAAGGAACTGTGGGACGGGGCACTGGCCCAGCTTCCCCCGGCGCAGGACACCATACGTGCTTTGGCCCACGCCAAGCTGCGTGGCGAGAGCCTGGACACCGACACGTCCCGCAGACTGGCGGCCTATCTCCAGCGCCGCGGCTTTTCCTGGAACGACATCCGCCCCGTCCTCAACGAGCTGGGGCAGGACATAGACGAAGAGTGAGGTATACACCGTGAAAGTATCGTTCATTTCCCTTGGCTGCGCCAAGAACCTGGTCAACACCGAGCAGATGATGGCCCTGTGCCGGGACGCCGGGCACACCCTGCAAACTGAAAACGCCGGCGCGGACGTGGTGGTCATCAACACCTGCGGCTTCATCGACAGCGCCAAGGAGGAGGCCATCGACACCATCCTCTCCGTGGCGGCGCTGAAGGAGCAGGGGCTGGTGGGCAAGATCCTCGTCACCGGCTGTCTTACCCAGCGCTATCAGCAGGAGATCCTGGACGAGCTGCCGGAGGTGGACGGCATCATGGGCACGGGCAGCTACGGCGAGATCGTCCCGGCGCTGGAGGAGGTCGTCTCCGGCGGCACGCCCCGCCGCTTCGGCGACATCCACGGCATGATCGACGAGCTTGACCGGGTGCTGACCACCCCCAAGCACTTCGCCTACCTCCGCATCGCCGAGGGCTGCGACAACCGCTGCTCCTTCTGCGTCATCCCCGCTCTCCGGGGCAAGTACCGCAGCCGCCGCATGGAGGACGTGCTGGCCGAGGCGGAGAAGCTGGCCGCCGCCGGTGTGAAGGAGTGCATCGTCATCGCTCAGGACATCACCCGCTACGGCATCGACCTGTACGGCCAGCGGAGGCTGGCCGCCCTGCTGCGGGAGCTGTGTAAGCTGGACTTCCACTGGATACGCCTGCACTACCTCTATCCCGACGAGTTCACCGATGAGCTGATCGACACCATCGCCGATGAGGAGAAGGTGCTGCCCTATCTGGACATCCCCATCCAGCACTGCAACGACAAGGTGCTGAAAACCATGAACCGCCGGGGCGACAAGGCGGAGCTGCTGGCCCTGTTCCATAAGCTCCGCGCCCGCATCCCCGGGCTGGTGCTGCGCACCAGCCTCATCACCGGCCTGCCCTACGAGGATGAGGCCGCCTTCGAGGAGCTGTGCGAGTTTTTGCAGGAGGTCCGCATCGAGCGGGCCGGTGTGTTCCCCTACTCCCCGGAGGAGGGCACGCCCGCGGCCAAAATGCTGAACCGGGTGGACACCGCCGAGGCCGAGCGCCGCGCTGAGCTGGTGGTGGACGTGCAGTCCCGCATCATGGACGACTTCAACGACAGCCGCATGGGCACGGTGCTGGAGGTGCTGTGCGACGGCTTCGACGAGCAGGCCATGCAGTTCGTGGGCCGCAGCTACGCCGAAAGCCCCAACATCGACGGGTGCATCTACTTCACCGCCGACCACGAGGTGGAGGCCGGGGAGTTCGTCCCCGTCCGCATCACCGGCACGATGGACGGCGACCTGACCGGCGAGCTGGCGGAGTAAAAAGGACTTTCCATTTCGCGCTCACCGTGCTATACTGTACCGAGACATGAGAGAAAGGCGGATACATATCTATGACGACCGCGAACAAGCTGACGATCCTGCGGGTGCTGATGATCCCCGCGTTTTTGGCGGTGCTGTACTGGGGCTTCCCCGGCAGCCGCTACGTGGCGCTGGCCATCTACGTTGTGGCCTGCCTCACCGACCTGCTGGATGGCTACATCGCCCGCCACTATAACCAGATCTCCGACTTCGGCAAGTTCATGGACCCCCTGGCGGACAAGTGCCTTGTTATGGCGGCGCTGTGCTGGTTCGTGGAGGAGGGCACGTTTGCTGCGTGGGTGCTGGCCGTCGTGCTGCTCCGGGAGTTCGCCGTGTCCGGGATGCGCCTTGTGGCCGTGGAGAAGGGCCGGGTCATCGCCGCCGGGTGGTCGGGCAAGGTCAAGACCGCCAGCACCATGGTGTGCATCTGCCTGATCCTGCTGGGTATCCCTCAGGTGCTGAACTATGTATGTCAGGGCGTGATCCTTGTCACCACCGTCTACTCCGGCATCGAGTATTTCGCCAAGAACGCCGATGTGTTCAAGGAGGTCAAATGACTTGACACCGCGCCGAAATCCTGCTACTATTAGTGACAATCAAATAGCGCGATGATCGGAAAGAGTACGCATCGGCGCTTTGCCAAGAGAGGGACGGTCAGCGGCTGAAAGCCGTCCTGCCGAGCGGTGCGGAAAGTGCGTCCGGGAGCGCGGGGGATATGGATGCCCTCCGCATGGTCTGCGTTACAGGCCGCACCGAGTGATAAACGAGAGTGGAACCGCGAAGTATTTTTTCGCCTCTCATGCCCCAGGGCATGGGAGGCGTTTTTATTCGGCATATAATACAATGTAGATAGAAGGAGAACCGTTATGTATCTGTATAATTCCGCCACCCACAAAAAAGAGGAGTTCAAGACCCACACCCCCGGCCACGTGGAGATGTATACCTGCGGCCCGACGGTGTATCACTTTGCCCACATCGGCAACCTGCGCTCCTACATCATGGAGGACGTGCTGGAGAAGTACCTGCGCTACGCCGGGTATGACGTGAACCGCGTCATGAACATCACCGACGTGGGCCACCTGACCTCCGACGCCGACGAGGGCGAGGACAAGATGCTCAAGGGCGCGAAGCGCGAGCACAAGACCGTCATGGAGATCGCCCAGTATTACACCGACGCGTTCTTCTCCGACTGCCGGAAGCTGAACATCAAGCGCCCCGATGTGGTGCAGCCCGCCACCGGCCTGATCGACGACTATATCAAGATCATCACCAAGCTGATGGACACCGGCTACGCCTACTTCGCCGGCGGCAACGTGTACTTCGACACCAGCAAGCTCCAGCGCTACTATATCTTCAACGACCACAACGAGGAGGATCTGGCGGTGGGCGTCCGGGAGGGCGTGGAGGAGGACCTCAACAAGCGCAACAAGAACGACTTCGTTCTGTGGTTCACCAAGTCCAAGTTTGAGGATCAGGCCCTGAAGTGGGACTCCCCCTGGGGCGTGGGCTATCCCGGCTGGCACATTGAGTGCTCCGGCATCTCCATGAAGTTCAACGGCGAGTATCTCGACCTGCACTGCGGCGGCGTGGACAACGCCTTCCCCCACCACACCAACGAGATCGCCCAGTCCGAGAGCTACCTGGGCCATCCCTGGTGCCCCCACTGGTGCCATGTGGCCCACCTGAACACCGACCACGGCAAGATGTCCAAGTCCAAGGGCGAGTTCCTCACCGTCTCCCTGCTGGAGGAGAAGGGCTACGATCCGCTGGCCTACCGCTTCTTCTGCCTGCAAAGCCACTACCGCAAGAGTTTGGTGTTCACCTGGGAGAACCTGGACAACGCCACCGTGGCCTACAACAAGCTGTTGGCCCGCATCGCCGCGCTGAAGGGCGAGGGCGAGGTGGACCAGGCCGCCTTTGACGAGTACAAGGCCAAGTTCATGGCCGCCATGGACAACGACCTGAACACCTCCATGGCCGTCACCGTGCTGTACGATGTGCTGAAGGCCAAGACCAACGACAAGACCAAGCTGGCCCTGCTGGACAGCTTCGACACCGTGCTGGGGCTGAAGCTGCTGGAGAAGGCCGCCGCCCTCCGCGCCAGGCAGGCCGCCGTCCCCGCCGCCGGTGAGTTCGCCGTCATCAGCGAGGATGGCGAGGCCAACGCTGACGTGGAGGCGCTGATCCGCGCCCGCGCCGACGCCAAGAAGACCAAGAACTTCGCCGAGGCCGACCGCATCCGCGACGAGCTGAAGGCCCAGGGCATCGAGGTCACGGACATCCCCAACGGCGCAAAGTGGAAGCGCGTGTGAGTGTAAAATGACAAAAGGCCGCCATTGGCGGCCTTTTTCATCCCTATGGGAACAAATCCCCTTCCGCCCGCGTCAAACAGGCAGATGACAAAAAGGAGGAATTTTCCATGAAGCGACTGAGAGCGATGCTTTGCGCCCTGCTGGCGGGGGCGCTGCTGGCGGGCTGCGGCGTACAGCCCCGGACGGACGACAAGCAGGGGGGCGGCGCTGCCGTGGATCTGACGAAATACGCCGCCCGAGAGGCGGCCTACCCGGCCTATCCCCACGAGCCGCGGTACGAGGACTACTTCAACGATAACGGTGAGGGAGACTGGGACGCCTACATGGCGGCGGAGGATGAATACATGGCGGCGATGCAAAAGCTGGGCAAGGGGCGGCTGGATCAGGAGTCCGCCGCGCCGGTGCTGGCCTTTGCCGACAGGACGGCAGGGGCGATCTTCACCGACAGCGAGAACCGGGTGTACTCGCCCATCAGCCTGTACGCCGCCCTGGCCATGCTGACGGAGGTCACTGACGGCAGCACGAAGCAGCAGGTCATGGATCTGCTGGCCGCCGATGACACGGAGACGCTGCGCCAGCAGATCAAGGACCTGTGGATCGGCGTCTACACCGACGACGACCAGTCCGTGTGCCGCCTGGCCAACGCCGCGTTCCTGCGGGAGAACGCTGAGGTGAAGCAGGAGGCCGTGGACACGCTGGCGGATTGGCACTTCGCGTCCACCTACCGCTTGCCCATGGGCACGGAGGAGGCGGACAAGGCCATCGCCGGCTGGCTGAACCAGAACACCGGCGGATTGCTGTCCGAGGAGACGGGGGACATCCGCACCGATGGGAACGACCTGCTGCGGCTGTATAACACCATCTACTACAAGTCCGGCTGGCAGGACGCCTTTAAGAGCAGCCGGACGAAGCAGGACACGTTCACCGCCGCCGACGGGTCGGCGCAGAGGGTGGACTTCATGCACCGCACGGAGAGCGGCAGCTATCGGAAGGGTGACGGCTACACCGCCGCGCCCCGGTCGCTGAACTATGGCCGCATGGTGTTCGTGCTGCCGG
>ERZ827168.3402-NODE-3402-length-16302-cov-8.366899_pt1 | contig 16302 bp, 18 predicted proteins | sample MGYA00519868_ERZ827168 | MGnify/ENA primary metagenome ERZ827168 (study PRJEB31778, sample SAMEA3449271) | human gut metagenome | biome: human gut; feature: human-associated habitat; material: faeces | place: United Kingdom | collected 2010/2012 ...
AACCTGTGACCCTCTGCTTGTAAGGCAGATGCTCTCCCAGCTGAGCTAAACTCCCACAATGTCTTTTTAACTGCTCGACACATTTATTAAATATACACTATCTTGCTAAATTTGTCAAGCACATTTTTAACTTTTTCTAACTTTTTTCAATCCGGCTTCGTCGAAAAAAGTAAATTCTTCGACGAGCCGAAATCTATAATAGCACATGAACGAAAGCTTGTCAACGAAAATTTCAAAATTTTTCTATCGCTTTCGACCTTTTTTATTTTCCGAAGGAAAACAGCCCTTTCTTCTGGTAAGGTTCGCTCTTAATCGCGCCGAGTTCGTAGCCGGTTTCGGCGATGACGCTCTTGATTTTTCCCTCGTCAAGCGGCTCCTCACTGATAATCTCTGTCTGATTCTTTGTGTGTGAGGATGTCACTTTTTTTACGGCAAACGCATTTCTGATTGCTTCGTTTACATGGTTTTCGCACATTCCGCACGCCATTCCCTTAACTTCCAATGTTGTCTTAATCATTTCAATACCTCCATATATTTCATTTTTTATTCTTATCTATATCATACGGCTTGCAGAAATTCAGCCGCAAAGCGTTGGTGACAACGCAAAAGCTCGACAGACTCATCGCCGCCGCCGCAAACATGGGGTTCAAAGTGAAGCCCAGAAAGGTGAAAATGCCCGCCGCCAGCGGAATGCCGAGGGTGTTGTAAAAAAACGCCCAAAACAGATTTTCGTGGATATTTCGAAGCGTTGCGCGGCTGATTCGGATCGCCGCCGGTACGTCCCTGAGCGAGCTTTTCATCAAAACCACATCTGCCGCATCGATTGCCACGTCGCTGCCTGCACCAATCGCAATGCCGATGTCCGCGCTCGTGAGAGCCGGGGCATCGTTGATGCCGTCGCCGACCATGATGACCTTGCCCTGTTTTTTGAGATCTTTAATGACACTCTCTTTGCCGTCCGGAAGCACGCCCGCGATCACATCGTCAACGCCCGCCCGGCTGCCGATTGCCCGGGCAGTTTTTTCGTTATCCCCCGTAAGCATTACGACACGAATTCCCATCTCATGCAGTTCGCCGACTGCCTGCGCACTGTCGTCTTTCATCGTGTCTGCCACTACAATTACACCGAGCAGGTGCTCATTCTCCGCAAAGAACAAAGGCGTCTTGCCGTTCTCCGCGAATTTTTCTGCCTGCGCCTGTATTTCCCCGGAAATTCCGATTTTTTCTCCGATAAATTTCATGCTGCCGCCGAGAAGTTTCCTGCCGCCTAAGGCTGCCTCCACGCCGCTTCCCGAAAGTGCCGCAAAGTCCGTAACCTCCTCCATCTCGATTCCGTCCGCCTCCGCGCGCCGCAAAATCGCCTTTGCAAGCGGATGTTCACTCTTCGCCTCGATAGCTGCCGCCTTCTTCAAAAGGCTTTCCTCAGACTCTCCGTTCAATGCGAGAATATCGGTAACCTGCGGCTCGCCTTTTGTGATTGTGCCGGTTTTGTCAAGTGCGACGATTGTGTTTTTTCCGGTCTCCTCAAGCGAAACCGCTGTTTTGAACAGGATTCCGTTCTTCGCGCCCACGCCGTTTCCGACCATGATTGCAACCGGGGTCGCAAGGCCGAGCGCGCACGGACAGCTGATTACCAGCACGGAAATCGCTCTGGCAAGCGCGTATGCGAAGTTTTGTCCCAAAGCAAGCCATACAATCAGTGTAATCGCCGAAATTGCCATGACCGTCGGCACGAAAATGCCCGAAACCTTATCCGCGACTTTGGCAATCGGCGCCTTGGTCGCCGCCGCGTCGCTTACCATGCGGATAATCTGTGAAAGGGTTGTATCTTCACCGACTCTGGACGCTTCGCAGCGGATAAAACCGGAGCGGTTGATGGTAGCCGCCGAGACAAGGTCGCCTGCCTGCTTGTCAACCGGAATGCTTTCACCGGTCAGCGCCGATTCGTCCACCGCCGTCATTCCTTCGATTATAATGCCGTCCACCGGGATGTTTTCTCCTGGACGAACCACGAAAACGTCACCCTTCTTGACCTGTGCAATCGGAACCGTCTCTTCTTTGCCGTCTTTCAAGATGACCGCCGTCTCCGGTGCAAGCTTCATCAGGCTTTTGAGTGCATCTGTGGTCTTGCCTTTTGAGCGTGCCTCCAGGGTTTTTCCGACCGTAATCAGCGTCAAAATCATCGCCGCCGATTCAAAATAAAACTCATCCATATAAGTCATCACGCCGTGCATATCGCCTCGCATCTGCGCATCCGTCATCAGAAAAAGCGCAACCACGCTCCACGCAAACGCCGCCGTCGCACCAAGTGCAACCAGCGTATCCATGTTCGGGGCGCGGTGCCAAAGGCTCTGAAATCCGCTTATGAAAAACTTTTGGTTGATTACCATAACAATGCCGGTCAGCAAAAGCTGCAAAATTCCCATCGCCACATGGTTGTCCGCCAGTGCCGCAGGTACCGGCCATCCCCACATCATGTGTCCCATCGAAAAATACATGAGAACCAGCAGAAATATCACCGATGCGCTCAGTCGTTTCCGAAGCTGCGGGGTTTTCGTATCCGCAAGTGCATCGTCTGCTTCTGTCGCGCTCGTGCCGGTCGCTGCTGCGGCTGTTGCTCCTGCGGCTGCGGCCGCCGCTGTGCCTCCCGCCGGTTTTCCCGCGCCTTTTTTCAGGGAAGCCTTATAGCCCGCCGCCTTGACAGCCGCCACAATGCTTTCGGGGCTTGCCGTTCCTTCCACGCCCATGGAATTGGTCAAAAGGCTCACCGTGCAGCTCGTAACGCCCGGAACCTTTAAAACCGCTTTTTCCACGCGGGCGCTGCACGCACTGCAGCTCATTCCTTTTACATTATATTGTACCATTTTCTATCACCGCCTATTTCATCAGTTTCTGGATGATTGCCACAAGCTCGTCGACAATCTCGTCGTCGCCCTCGCGGATGTCGCGAACCACGCAGTTTCTTATATGATTTGCCAAAAGTTCTTTGTTGAACGCATTCATTGCCGCGTTGACTGCCGCCGACTGCATGAGCACATCGTTGCAGTACGCGTCGTTTTCCAGCATGCTCTGAATGCCCCGCACCTGTCCTTCGATTCGCTTCAGTCGGTTCAGAAGCGCTTTTTTCTGTTCGTCGGAACGAATCGTCGTCTTATCCGAACAGCAGCATTTCTTTTCGTTCTCCATTAGTTTCCCCACTTTCTATGTGATTGTCGTTTGTTTGTCAAAATTTCAGTCGGAGTTTTCGTTGACGACACGCTCACTCCGCCTTAAATACCCCTTGGGGGTATTCCACCACATACATAGTATACCCCGCCGTTTTTCCGATCAAACATTTTTTTCAAAAAATCATAGCACGCAAAAGAGGACTGCGCCCTAACGGAAAATATCCGCTAACGCGCAGTCCTCTTTTATTTTGATTTTCAGTTCCTGCGTGTTTCCGAAGTTTTCTTGTTAGAGCATGCCTGCCACAAGCCCTGCCGGAAACAAGTATAACAAATCGGAATTTCATAAACGCATTTGCTTCTTAAACGCAAACATTCCCTCATTGCCATCACCGACAAAATCGTCCGGTGTATCCGGCATAGGATGTTTTTCATTAAAAAATTCTGTAATATGAAAGCCGCAGACATTCACATAAAAATGAATGTTGCGCTTATCAAAGTACGGCGTACAGGTTTCCCATACTTTCGTGTTTGGATATATTCGTTCCAATTCAAACCATATCTTCTTACCGATACCATTGCTCTGAACTCCGTTCTTTACAAAAAGCAGGTCAAGATGGTTATGCTGTGTACTCTCATTGATAATAACAACAGCACCGCCCACCATTTCTCCATCGACAACGGCTTTATAGACAGCAGAACCCTCCGCATTCAGCGACTGGTCAATGTCCTTTTCAGGCAGAATAACAGCATCTGTTTTCCCAAAAGCATCTTCAAAACCTTTCTGAAATGCTTCCTGCATATCCGCCTTGTATTGCGTTAATTCTTTTGGTTCTATACAAACTAATTGGAAGGTCATTTTATATCTATCTCCTCAAAAATTCCCGATTTGTTTGTTTCAGAAAAACCCACCATTGTATTGGAATTTTCCCACTTGGAAACAGCCTGCCGTCTTACACCCGCACCACGCGCGTTTCTTCACTGCACAGGCGTCCTTGACCTCCGGTCAGATTGGCAATCAGGTTCTTTACCTCGTCTGCGCGTTCCGGCACGCAGGAAAGCTCCGCCTGCACCACGTCCGTATAGGTGAGATTCTCAATTGTAAACAGCTCGCCGCCCGCCAGATTCTGCAGCTTTGCCAGATACGTATAGTCCAGCGCATAGGTCATCACCTGCCGCTCGCAGACATCGCAGATGCCCGCTGCCTCAAGCCCAAGCTTTGCGCTGCTCGTGTACGCACGCACCAGACCGCCCGTGCCGAGTTTGATTCCGCCAAAATAGCGCGTCACGACAACCACGACGTTCGTGATGCCCTGTGCCACCAGCATCTGAACTATGGGCGCGCCTGAAGTCCCCTGCGGCTCCCCGTCATCAGAGCCCCACTGGATTTGAAATTTGTCGCCCAAAACCATTGCGGGCACATTGTGCGTCGCGTCTTTGTGTTTTTTCCTTATGGATGCAATGAATTCGTCCGCCTCTTCGCGCGTTTCGGCAGGCGATACATATGCAATAAACCTTGATTTTTCAATGATTTGTTCTGCGCTTGCCTCCGCTCTTACCGTACTGTACAGTTTCATTTCACCTCGTACTCCTTCAACCTTTGGTAATCCGCTGTCTTCAATTCGACCTCAAAATACGTCCCGTCCTCGCGGTACTCCATGGTGTTCACCTTGGATTTTTCGCAGAGATAGGAGCTCACCTCACCCTTCGAGTAAGGGACCAACAGACACGCGGAGACCTCGTCTTTAAAGATGTGCTGTTTGATTTTTTCGAGCAGTCCGTCGATGTGCTCGCCGTATTTTGCCGAAATAAAAAGGTTTTCCGCTCCCGGCTGCGGCACGACATCGTCCTCCGAAACAAGGTCGATTTTGTTGTATGCCATGATTTTCTCTTTGTCACCTGCGCCGATTTCCGCAAGGACTTTGTTCGTCACTTCGATCTGAAAATCGTAGTTTTCAAAGGCGCTGTCCACGACATGCACGAGCAGATCCGCGTAGACAACCTCTTCAAGGGTCGCCTTGAATGCTTCCACCAGCGAGTGCGGCAGCTTGCTCACGAAACCGACCGTGTCAACCAAAATGAACTGATGATTGGTGTCAAGCACGACGCTCCGCTGCTGCGTGTCGAGGGTCGCAAAAAGCATATTTTTTTCAAATACTGTTTTCTCTTCTTTCTCGGTAAGCGCAAGGATTCGGTTCATCAGAGCCGATTTTCCGGAGTTGGTGTAGCCGACAAGCGCCACGACCGGAATGCTGCTTTTTTCTCTGCGGGCGCGCTGCACGCTCCGGGTATTCTTGAGCTGTGCCAGTTCGGACTTGATGTCGTACATTCTGCGTTCGATGTGCCGGCGGTCTGTTTCCAGTTTTTTTTCGCCGGGACCTCGCGTGCCGATTCCACCGCCGAGCCTGGAAAGCGACTTTCCAAATCCCGTAAGTCTTGGCATCCTGTACGCAAGCTGCGCCAGTTCGACCTGCAGCTTGCCTTCCTTTGATGTTGCACGACTTGCAAAAATATCCAGTATCAGAATCGTTCGGTCAATTACGCGCACTCCGACCGCATCCTCCAGGTTTCGGAGCTGCATCCCCGTCAGTTCGTCGTTGAAAATGACGGTATCCGCCTCCATGTTTTTTGCCATTTCAGCCAGTTCTTCGACTTTTCCTTTTCCGATTAAGGTTGCAGTATTCGGTCGTTCGAGGTTCTGAATCATCTGCCCGAGAACTTCCACATTCGCAGCCTCCGCGAGTCCTTTCAATTCCTCCATGGAATAGGAAATGTCTTCGTTTCTCTGAAGTCCGACTAAAATCGCCTTATATTCGTCTTCTCTTATCACTTCATTGTTTTCGTTAAATCTAAGCATAGTCTAGAGTATACCATATGCCGCCCGCCGACGCAAGAGTGCGGGACCGCGGAGCACCGGGCGGAGCCGAGAGTCATCGGGCCGTGCCTTGCGGCCGCCAGGGCGACGGAACCGGTGTGTCGGGCCGGCCGGGCTGCACGGGGGTCTGGGCGGAGCGGGCGCCGAGCCCTCCCCGGATTTTGATGTGTGCATAAAACGCCCCAAAAGTCTATCTTTTTGGCAATATGAGCGAAAAAGATAGACGCGGAATGCTCTTTTCGTGCCTTCCGGCCTGCGAAAAGCGAAAAGTTTCCTTATGGGAAAAAATGTGGAATTTCACCCGGGAAAATCATATGTTGAAATTTCAACGTTTAGACGGTTTGCGTCTTGAGGACGATTTTGCACAATTTTTGGAGAGCGCCTTTTCGATACGCAAACCGAAAAGATTCTTCTATTTTTGTCGGTATAATGCCAAAAAAAATAGAAGAATCAGGCATTTTATGCATCGGGCCCACGGCAGGCGCCCCCGGACGCAAGAACACGCCGGCCACCCGGCCACCTAGGCCGGTTGCGAGGATGCCCGGGGACCACATCCCCGGCCTGAGGCCCGCAAGGGCAATCGTGCCGGGTCGGGCCGGGCGGCTAGAACTCGGCGGCGTCGAGGATGCTTTCCTTGGGCACGAAGACATAGCTGCTCGGCACCTGGCCCACTATGATGGCCTCGGCGAGCTGGTAGTCCCTGCTGATTTCGGCGGTTTTGTTCGTAAAGGGTGCCAAAATCCGCACCCGGCTCCTGACATTGCAGTGCACATAGTAGCGGGTCTGGTTGATACCCTGCGTCTCGAATCCGGTGCTGCTTGTGATTTTGGTCAGGCTCAGCGGCTGCACCTTCACCTTGACCCGCAGTGGGAGCTGAGAAAGAAACTTGCTGCCGGTCATGACGCCCAGATTCATTTCAGAGACCTGGATTTCCTCCGAGTCGTAATTTTCCCTGACCCCCGTTGCAAACTCCAGCACAAGCTTATTTATGAGCCTCGTGTCGGGTTCTATGTACTTAATATTGCCGTCTTTGTCGCGTTCAATCTGCAAAAGCGCGCCGTCGAGTTTTTTGTTGTAAAATCCTGTCTTTAAACTTTCATTTATTTTGATGGCAACCATGTTTACAGCCATGTCCTCCGCCGCACCTGCTATGTTTTCACCGTATATATCCTTAAAAATCCACAGTCCGCCGAGGATGACAAGGCCGATGCCGATCAGCACAACCGCAATTCTACGCATAAATTCTCACTTTCATTCCAAGCATAAAAAAATACCCCCTTAACAGTTTATGCTGTCAAAGGGGGTATTGATACTGTGGTGACTCTACCGGGATTCGAACCCGGGTAGCCGCCGTGAGAGGGCGGAGTCTTAACCGCTTGACCATAGAGCCATACATCTCTCACATTGTACTACATTCTTTTCATTATTTCAATAGTTTTTAAATGTTTTTTTGTTGTTCGAAGCAGGATTGCCTGCCACGCATTGGTTCGAAGCGGGATTGCCGGCCTGTCATTTACTCCTTGCGCGGTTTGTCCGCTGCCGGTGTGTGTCCCGCCGCCCAGAGTTCATCTGCGACCGGTGCCCATGCCTTTGCATACTCTGTGCACTTACCGCAGAGGTGCTCGCAGCTTTCCGGTGCCTCGAGGTCGGTTGACTTCGCACCGGTCTTGTTTACAAGCTGCTGCAGAATCTCCGGATTCTCAAGCATCGGACACGGTTTCAGGAAATTATCATTAAACGGCTGTCCCTCCTTGTATGCCATGAACAACGGCTGCTTGAGACATTCGAGGAGCGATTTTTCCTTGATGTTTGCACCTGAATAGTGTATGAAAACACATGGCTCGACATCACCGTTTGCGTTGATGTGACAGTACCTTTCGCCGCCTGCCACGCAGCCGTGCACGAATTCTCCGTCGTTTTGGAAGTCGATTGCAAACAGCTCTTTGCCGCCCTCGATTCCCCTTATTTCACGAATTTTGTGATACATGTATTTTCTCTGTTCCGGGCTGAGCAGAAGGTCTGTGCTTGCGTTGTTTCCGACCGGCATATAGTGGAAGAACCATGCGAAAACGCAGCCTTTGTCAATCAGCATGTCGAGAAATTCGTCGCTGGTTACCGTGAGGTAGTTGCGGCTTGTGTAGCAAATGGATACGCCGAACGGAATGCGATGCTTACGCATAAGGTCCATCGCCGCCAATGCCTTGTGATAGTGTCCTTCTCCTCGTCTGCCGTCATTGCTTTCTTCGAAACCTTCGATGCTGACCGATACAAAGAAATTCCCCACGCGGAGCAGATCTTCACAGAATTTTTCGTCGATAAGCGTTCCGTTTGTGAATGCATGGAACGCAACATCCTTATGTTTCTCGCAGAGGCGGATGATGTCATCTTTTCGGATGAGCGGTTCGCCTCCCGTAAAAAGATAGGCATAAATACCGAGTTCCTTGCCTTCGGTTATGACTTTGTCCATTTCCTCGAAGGAAAGATTCAGTCTATTGCCGTATTCGGCTGCCCAGCATCCGGTGCAATGCAGATTGCATGCGGTCGTAGGATCCATAAGGATAATCCACGGGATGTTGCAGCCGTGTTTTTTCTTCATTTCACATGAAGTTTTGTACCCTCTGAATCCGGCCTCGTAGCCTGCATTGAGCAGGAATGTTTTCAGAATGTGCGGATCAACCTCTCTTAAGATTCTTTCTGTATAATGCGTCCATTTGCTGTCAGGGTCATTTGCAAGGTTTCGCAGCATTTCAAAGGACGATGCTTCCCAGTCATCTCCCATGATTTTCTCCACCTTGTCGACAAGCGGAAGCATAACAGATGCAAGATCCTGATCCCGGCTCTTCTTGATGATTGAATTGAGCGTCATTTCAAACGCTTTTCTTTCTGCAATGTGTGCTAAACTTTTTGCCATATATGTTTCCCCTTTCTCAAATTCAGTCAAATCTAACCTTTATTAAGATATCATACCACCAAATTCTAAAATCATATATGGACAGTTTTGGCCGTTTGTTCAAATTTCAGTCCTGTTAAAAAAAGGTTTTCACACGCTCCCCTACTATGGCAAGCGTTTCTTCCATGCCGCTTATGCATTCCCAATCCTGTGAAATATGCACCTTTACAATGTCATAAATCCAGCCGCGATAATATTCCATCGCCTCGGTAAGTCCCATCCCTCTTTTTCTGAGGTCGTCAACATCCGTCTTTGCGAATTCAACCGTAATTTTGCATCTCTGCCTTTCTTCGCCGTCTCTGCCGTGAGGAAAATCCATCACATGCACATCCACGCTGTTGTAAAACGGCGCATCGGGAATGAGTTTTATTTCTTTCATTTTCTTCTCTCCGATTCTTTATTCTGTTCGGATTCTCTCGACAATGCTCCTCTTCATCAGTATTCTGCAGCACCGCGAGCTCGTTCCTTGTGAGCCGTATTGCAGTAAGCTTCTGCCCACTCCTCGGCATTCTGTTCCTTATCCTTCTGCAGATTGAATGCGGCGCTCATCGCCGAATTTTCGCCTGTCTGCTTGACAAACTCGGAAGCCGGCAATGTGAAGTAAAAATCTCCATCGGATATTTCCATCTTGTCTGCCGCTATGCCTGCCTGACATTTTCTCTCCCCAAAGAAAGTGCTATGCCGTCGTTCAAAGTTCTGTCATCCTCGACAATCAGAATTTTCATCCGCCATCCCCCTGCATTATAATAAGAATAGCTTTGCCGAGGCAAAGCTATTGCATTTCAACTATAGAAAATCATGTATCACGTTATCGATTAGTGCTCATAATCTTCGTTTGCTTTATCAAGTTCTTTCAGTCCTGCTTCAATTGTTTCTGCAATCTCTTCGTCAGTGAACTTGCAGCCTTCTCTGTCAGCATAAGCTTTCATTCCTGTTGCAATTGTTGCTTTTGCAACATCTTTGTCAACAGAATTTGGGTTTACCTCGTTAATTGCTTCTTCAAAAGCGAATTTTAAAAAGTCTTTCTGAGTAATCATAACGTCCTCCTTTTAGAAATATCATATTTCCAATATTTTTATTTTTCGGAATTTCTTCCCTAACTCATATTTTACAAAAAAATTATGATTTGTCAATATGTTAAATATCAATTTCCAAAGGTTTGTCGATTTCTTCGCTTACATACTTTCCATTCTTCTTCCGCTGTCTTACGCACTCTGTGAGAAGGTACTCGATCTGTCCGTTTATGGAGCGAAAAGTTTCTTTTACAGCAATATTATGTGTCGTTTTAATATCATATTGTCAAATTCTTTTTTCCGAGGCTGCGATGGCATTGAAATATTCAAGCATATATTGATAAAACTCTTCCATTGACCCGGTGAATCTGCGCTTCACATTCTTCGTTACGGTTACTGCCCTGCTTACCTTCGGTCTTGCTATATGCAGCAGTTTCACATGCTCTGTCTCGGGGCTGCCCCATGAAAACTGCGGCCAGAATGCTACCCCCATGCCCGCCGAAAGAAGTTCCTTGAGGGACTGCGGATTGTCGCTTTCAAGCCCTACTCTCGGACTGATCCCCGTCTCTGTCCAAATGCGATTGCATAGTTCGTGATAAGGCATATTCTGCGGAAAAGTCAAAAACGGCTCATCGCTCACTTCTTCCAGTTCAATCTCCGTTCGGTCTGCATACTTTGATTTGATCGAAACCGCAAGAAAAATTTCTTCCTCAAGGAGTTTCGTCTCATCATTTCCTACTTGCGGCTCCGCCTTATTTCTGCCCCCCTGCCTGCCTGGCAGTTTCGCCTCTCCGCCGCCGGGATATGACGATATTCTGAAATCCCAATCCAGCGAATCGACATTCCGGCTCATCTTAAAATTTGTCTTCGGATGTGTCGTTCGATAAGATATTATCAGATCCGTAATCAAGTGGGAGGCTGCCAGCACATTCAGCGAAATGATCTCCGCCTCCTCGTCCGCAATTGCCTGCAGTTTCTCCGGCATCGCCGCAAGGCTTGCAAGTATCGGCTCCACCGTCCGCAGAAGCTCCCTGCCGGCTGCGTTGAGCCGGATTCGCTTTCCGATTCTGTCAAAAAGCCGGACTCCCATCTCCTCTTCCAGCCTCGCAATCGACTGACTGAGTGCCGGCTGGGCGATATGCAGCTTCTGTGCTGCCCTTGTCACATTTTCTTCTCTTGCTGCTGCAACAAAATATCTGAGCTGTAATAATTCCATTTCTGCCCCTTTCCTCCCGGTGCTTTCGGTGCACCATCTTATAATATATATATTATAAATTTATATATTTTTATATATTTTACATTATCATATTTTCGTGTTATTGTCTATATATAGACATTGAAGTTTGGAGGTGTTTGAATTGACCGCTTTATGTGAAGGGTTTATGCTTGCTTGTTTTGGGATTTCATGGCCGATTAACGTTGCAAAATCACTTCGTGCGCGTTCCGCAAAAGGCAAGAGCATATTCTTTGAGGTTATAATCATTGTAGGATATTTGTTTGGCATCGCAGGAAAATTTTTCTCCGGTGCCGTAAATTTTGTGCTCGCGCTTTATTTCATCAATCTGATCGTCGTATCCATCGATTTAGCCCTGACAATCCGGAACAAGCACTTGGACGAGCTGGAAGCAGCACAGGTCCTTGCCGTTGAAATAGATTTATAGCAAAAACCGCCGCAGTTCCTTGAATTGCGACGGTTTTTGTCGTCATTTCGTCCATGTTCGCACACCGTATCTGCATTGTTTCAATTCACTTTCCGCTATGTTGAAATGGTCGTTGCCGCAGCGGACATAAAGAATCACTCGTACTTTATAATAATATTTCTTTCCGCGGACTCCCTCCTTGTTGACGTATACATTTTTTTCATGGGTACGCCATGTAATGTATCGTGAATGTTTTCTTACAGATCGACAGAACTTATAATATATCTCGTAGCCCTCTGCCTCTGCTTCATCGATGAGTTCCTCCAGTTCAGCACTCGGTTGAACGACTACTTTAATATTCTTTTTCTTTGTTTTCATGGTGCGTACGGCGAGTTCAAGATTCATGACTTTTTCTGAGAGCGCGATCTCCGTTTCGTTCAGGATCGGCTCGTCCGCATCAGGCGGAAACTCGAATCCGAATGCCTCGTTTGCAGTAAAACAAAACGCAAAGAGTAAACTCAATGCGATGCACAAAATTCTTTTTTTTAGTCCTTTCGTAGTCGCTGATTTTTCCATCTGAAAACACCTCCTATTGCATATACTGTAACGCAAACTGCGATATAATTCAAGTGGTTTTTCCCTCGCGGGTTCAAGTCCCTTTCTGTCTTTGTATAATATCAAAGGGGCTGTCGCATTAACGGTGTGAACCGCTCTGAACCGCTCCCCGTCAAGTAGACAATTGAAAAAATATAAAATTTTCCTGCCAGTAGAAATTTATCTGCTGGCAGTTTTTATGCAGCTTGCAAGTAAATTTCGTGTTTTTCCATTGGTGTTAAAATTCCGAGATTCCTTTGCAAGCGTTTATTGTTGTAGTAATCTATATAATCTTCGATCATTTTTACGAGAGTACCTCTATCAGTGAATCGTTTTCCATAGTATCGCTCTCTCTTCAGAATTCCCCAAAAGCCTTCCATTGGTCCATTGTCGATACATTTAGCAACTCGCGACATGCTTTGTATTATTCCAGCATTTACAAGTTTTGTATGAAATGTCCTGTTCGTATATTGGAATCCCCTGTCACTGTGAAACAGTGGCTGCGCACCAGGATTTCTAAGTAAAGCATTGTCTACCGTATCAAACACCAAAGCATTGTTGTTCTTATCACGAATAACATACGAAACAATCCGTCTATCATATAGATCCAGTATTGCACTTAGATAAACTTTATGCTTTTCCATCCCAATATAATAATGGAATTCTGTCACATCAGTGAGCCATTTTTCATTTGGTGCTTTGGCAGTGAACTCCCGATTAAGTATGTTTTCAGCTATATACTGAGGGCTTGCAGCCTGTCTTGTGCATCCGTTGTTAGAATACTTGATAGTTGATTTTATATTAAGTTTACGGCAAATGCGTAGCACACGTTTATCATTTACATCAATACCATGATATCGTTCCAGATCATCTCTGATCCTTCGATAGCCTTTATCCGGTGAGTCTGTATGAATCTTTTCTATCTCGTCGGCAATAAGCCTATTCTTTTGTTCACTTTTAGGAATTTCTCTGTGTAGCCATTTATAATAAGCTGCTCTAGAAACTTTACCAAGTTTACAAAGTGCAGCGATTGGATAATTATGTTCTTTGTGTTCTTCTTTGATTGCCTGATATATATGTTCATGACGGATCAGGCTTAGCCCCGCCTCCTCTCTATTTCTTCGAGTTTTTTTAAAAAAGATGCCTCCATTTCAGCACGTTCTTTCTCTGCTTTTAAAATTTTAACTTCAGCACGCAGCTTTTCTAATTCACTCATCTCATCGGGACGTTTTCGTTTGCCACGGTTATCTCTTAAAGCTTCCACTCCACCAGCTTCATATTTGACTATATAATTGCGAGCCTGTTGATAGGACACCTGGTATTGTTCTGCTGTTTGGGCATAATTACGATCATGTGCGATACAATACTGTACTATTTCAACCCGTTCTTCAAAAGTGGTTTTTCTTCCTTTGGTCATGATAATGTTTCCTCCTGTTCCAGAAGATTTTAATTCTTCATGACCATTATACTTCTTTATCCAAGTTTGTAACTTACCTTTTGAACGGATCCCATATTTTTTGCAGATATCATCTTGAGAACCATAGCCTGCTAAATAATCTAAGACTGCTTGTTGTTTCAATTCTTTGGAATATTTTTTATTCCCTTTCAATGTGAATGCATTTGCTCCCATAGATTCATAGTTTCGAATCCATTGTTGGACAGATGCGAGACTTACATCAAACATATGGGCAATTCGCCGTTGGCTTTCTTTTCCATCCAGATATAGATTTACAGCATATATCTTATCCTCAACAGATACTTTTCTTTTAGACATAAAATATGCTCCCTCCTAAGTGACAAGTTTTTATTATTTCACTTGTCTACCTAGAAGGGAGCATATCAACCGCATTGTAATTTTCGTTTTTGAAAATTTCATTTTTTTTTGAAGATTTATTTGCGTTTTTGAAAATAATATGCTACATTTTTCTTAGGAGGATGATGTTATGGGAGTTAATGATTATATACATGTAGGTCAAAAAATTAAAAAAGCTCGCTTATCGAGAGGTCTTAGTCAAAAAGAAATGGCAGCCCTTATGGAGTTGCCTGTTTCCACTTATGCGAACTATGAAGCGGATCGTCGTGAGATGTCTACGGGTTTGATTTCAACTGCCGCCCTTTTGTTAGACATATCTCTTGCAGACTTGATGGGTTGTCAATATAGCGGCGTCGACCCTCGAAAAATGATAGATGAGTACCACTTTGAAATAGCTCTTAGCGGCAGAAAAAAATTAGGTTATGGTCCTTATACAAAGTTTTCCTCTTCATCCGCCCCGGAGATTGAGCTTACGGAACAACAAGAAGAGTTTATTAAGCTGTCAAAAAATTTGTCTGAAGCGCAGATCGAAAGAATTCTTGCCTATGCTCAGGCAATATACGATTTGCAGAGAAACAAGCAACCTTCTACGGCTCTGGATCGAGAGGGCCGAAGAATTGATTAATGAAGTTGCTTAAAAAAATGATAGGTTACAATATTGTCCCGACTTTTGATGCTGAGGAGAAGGCTGTTTTCTTCGACCGTTCGACAAAGGCAGTTTTTGTGAATCTGTCTCGGTGGCGTGATTTGCGGTATGTTGATTTCTTGTTCTGTGCCTTTAGGGTTATCTTCGACTTTTTGCTTTATGATGGTCTGGCCATTGTTTAATACTATCAATGGTTTATGTCTTTGCCAAGCTACTTATCTTTTAAAGAAGTGGAAAATTTGAGTTTAAGGAGACTTTGAGTCTGTACGGAGGTGTTTTATGTTTTTCTTTTTTGATGATGAGAATAATAATAGCTTTGAAGATATTAAACATATAGATGAGGATGGTCAGGAATACTGGCTTGCAAGAGAGCTGCAGGAAGTTCTTGGTTATGCCAAGTGGGGCAACTTCCACAATGTTATTCAAAAGGCTATGATCTCATGTAAAAACAGTGGAATTTCAATCTCGGATTGTTTTGCCGACGTCGGGAAGCCAATCGTATCCGGAAAAGGAAAGGTCGAAATTGTTATTGATTATAAACTCGGACGCTATGCTTGCTATATGATTGCGCAGAACGGCGATCCCCGCAAAGAGATCATCGCCCTTGCACAAACTTATTTTGCAGTGCAGACCCGCAGGCAGGAGCTGCAGGATCAGTTTGACCAATTGACTGAGGATCAGTGCCGTCTTACTATACGCAGCGAACTCGTTGAACACAACAAGTCTCTTGTCGAAGCTGCACAGCAGGCAGGCGTGAAAACTCGCGGCGATTTTGCCAAGTTCCAAAATCGCGGTTATCAAGGGCTGTATGGCGGCCTCGGTGCTAAAGAGATTCATGCTCGCAAAAGCCTGAAAAAGAGTCAAAATATTCTCGATCATATGGGCAGCGAGGAGCTTGCTGCAAACCTTTTCCGTGCGACACAGACGAACGCGAAGCTTCGCAGGGAGAACATTCAGGGTAAGGATGCTGCCAATGAAACGCATTATCAAGTCGGCGCTAAAGTCCGTAAGACCATCGAAGAGCTCGGCGGTACCATGCCAGAAAATCTTCCGACTCCAGACAGGAGTATCCAACAGCTCCAAAAGGAAGAAAAGAAGCGTTTAAAGTCCGATGAGCAAATCACAATGAATATTTTTGAGGAAAACGAGAGGGATTAGCGCATATGGCATCTTTTAGGGACCGCGGTAACGGCCGCGTACAGATAATAATTAAACACGGAAAAAAGCCGGATGGAAGTCTGCGTTGTTACTACATGGTGTCAAAATGGTGTGAAACATAAAAAACACCTTGAAATTTATTGAAATTCCAAGGTTTAAATGGTGCGCGATGAGGGACTTGAACCCCCACGGTCACCCGCTAGATCCTAAGTCTAGTGCGTCTGCCAATTCCGCCAATCGCGCAGATATATGAGCCCTCTGAAATATAAAAGCTCCTGATATGTGAAAAGCTCACTAAGAGTAGTGAGCTTTTCGTTTTGGTGACTCCATCGGGAATCGAACCCGAGTTACCGCCGTGAAAGGGCGGTGTCTTGACCGCTTGACCATGGAGCCTTAAAAAAACCGGCAACGTCCTACTTTCCCAGGCAGCTTCCCACCAAGTATCATCG
>ERZ827168.3406-NODE-3406-length-16280-cov-4.456086_pt1 | contig 16280 bp, 10 predicted proteins | sample MGYA00519868_ERZ827168 | MGnify/ENA primary metagenome ERZ827168 (study PRJEB31778, sample SAMEA3449271) | human gut metagenome | biome: human gut; feature: human-associated habitat; material: faeces | place: United Kingdom | collected 2010/2012 ...
AACAGCTCGGTGATGTCGTAGTTACCAGCCAGGACGCCAGCCACGAAGCCGTACAGCATGTCAGCACCGACAACGCCGTACTCATCCACGTCAACCAGGCGGGCTGCGTGGTTGATCTCGGTGGTGAGCTTCATGCACTTCTCGATGACAACGATATTGCCGGAAGTGGTTTTGGTAGCCTTGTCGATCATGTCGATCATGGTTTTGGTCTTGCCGGAGCCCTTGGTTCCAACGATCAGTTTCAGCATAGGGGTTACCTCCTTGTATTCGTGAGACGCCATATCCCAGGCGTGTATTCCATTAGTCTTTCAGGCTGGCTTCCAGTTCAGCCTTGCGGTCCTCGTAACCGGGCTTGCCCAGCAGGGCGAACATGTTCTTCTTGTAGCTCTCAACGCCGGGCTGGTCAAAGGGGTTGACGCTCAGCAGATAGCCGGAGACAGCGCAGGCACGCCAGAAGAAGTAGATCAGCTCGCCAACGTCATGGGCAGACAGGCTGTCCACTTCGATCAGGCCCAGGGGCACGCCGCCGTCGGTATGGGCGAGGATGGTACCCTCCATAGCCTTGCGGTTGACAACGCTCATGTTCTGGTTGGCCAGAAAGTTCAGGCCGTCGAAGTTGCCCTCCAGCTCTTCAATAAAGAAGTCCTCACGGGTGTGCTTGACGTCGACGTAGGTCTCGAACATGATACGGCTGCCGTCCTGCAGGAACTGACCCATGGAGTGCAGGTCGGTGGAGAAGATGCAGGAAGTGGGCATCAGGCCCTTCTGGTCCTTGCCCTCGCTCTCGCCGAACAGCTGCTTGTACCACTCGTTCATCATGGTGAAGTCCGGCTCAAAGCAGGCCAGGGTCTCCACACTCTTGCCCTTGCGGTATAGGATGTTGCGGGTCATGGCGTAACGGTAAGCGTCGTTGTCGATGCTGCACTGGCCGAACTTCTTCAGGCCGTCAGCAGCGCCCTGCATCAGCTCGTCAATATCGATGCCGGCGCAGGCGATTGGCAGCAGGCCAACAGCGGTCAGGACAGAGTAGCGGCCGCCGACGTCATCGGGAACGACGAAGGTGGGCCAGCCCTGCTCAGTAGCCAGCTGCTTGAGGGTGCCTTTGGCACGGTCGGTCGTGGCGTAGATGCGCTTGTTGGCTTCCTCAACACCAACGGAATCCTCCAGCAGCTTGCGCAGGACGCGGAAAGCCAGCGCGGTCTCGGTAGTTGTACCGGACTTGGAGATGACATTGATGGAGAAACGCTTGCCCTTGGTGAGCTTGATGATGTCGTTCAGGGCGGTGGGCGAGATCGTGTTGCCGCAGAAGTAGATCTTCGGGCCGTCGGAAGTCTCGTTGTGGTACAGGCCCTTGACGGCCTCCACTACAGCACGGGCGCCCAGATAAGAACCGCCGATACCAGCGACGAGCAGCACATCGGAATCCGAACGGATCTTCTGTGCGGCCTCTTTGATGCGGGCGAACTCTTCCTTGTCATAAGTAACAGGCAGGTCAAGCCAACCCAAGAAGTCATTGCCGAAACCAGTTTTGGTCTCCAGCTGCTTATGGGCTAACTCGACCTGCGGGTAGATCGCCTCATATTCTTCAGGACGGATGAATTTTGCAAGATGCTTGCCATTAAATGCAACAGCCATCTTTTACTCCTCCTTTGTTTATTTTTATACACCCATGATACCGTTTCAAGTCGGTATTGTCAAGCAAAAACTGGTGCTTTTTTATGACTTTTTCATTTATTTTGCACAAAATCTCCCTGGTAAAGCAGTAAACTGTCGACTAGTCGTCCGAAACAATAGCGGAAACTCAATGCGTCCACGCCCTGTGCGGCGCTGATGGGAAAACTGGCCAGTACTTCCCCGCCGCTGCTCAGCTGCACGGTGCCTAAGTGTGTGCCCTGGGCCACAGGCGCGGCCAGCTTCTGGGGCAGCTCGATGGAGGAAGTCAGGGGCTCGGCGGCATTTTTGGGCATCAAAAAGCGCGTCGGCGTGCTGTAGGTAAGCTCGACTTTGTCTGCTGTGCCGTGGCTGACAGAGATGGCTTCCGGCGCATCGACAGGCATCTGCGGGGTGACGTTCTCATAATTGGCAAAGCCGTAGTCCAGCAAGGCTGTGGCGGCGGCAAAACGCTCTTTGCCGGAATCCGCCCCCAGCACCACGGCAATCAGCCGCAGGCCGTTTCGCTCGGCACTGGCGGAGATGCAGACGCCCGCCCGGCTGGTGGTGCCGGTCTTCAGCCCCGTGATGCCATTGTAGGTCTTGAGCAGCTTGTTGGTGTTGATCAACTGGGTCGCGCCGTCCCGCAGAGAGTCCATCCAGATGGAGCAGTAGTTGCGGACCTCGGCATGGTGCAGTAAAATTTCCCGGCTCATCATGGCTACATCGCGGGCGGTGGAAAGGTGTCCTTCGGCGTCCAGGCCGCAGGCGTTCTCAAAGTGGGTGTTGGTCAGGCCCAGCTCAGCGGCGCGGGCGTTCATCTGCTGCACAAAGGCGGGTTCGCTGCCGCCCACAAATTCGGCCACCGCCACAGCGGCATCGTTGGCACTGGAAATGCAGATGGCTTTCAGCATGTCGTCCAGCGTCATCTGCTCGCCCGGCTCCAGCCAGATCTGGCTGCCGCCCATGTGATAGGCATGCTCACTGACCGGCACCGTGTCGCTTAAACTGATGCGCCCGGCGGACAGCGCTTCAAAGGCGAGCAGCAGCGTCATTACTTTTGTAATAGAGGCGATGGGCCGCTGCTGGTCGGCGTTTTTCTCGTACAGCACGGTGCCGGAATCCTCATCGATGAGGATTGCCGCAGCGCAGGGCACATCCAGCGTGTCGGTGCCGGCCGGGGTGATGTGCGGGAGCGCATCGGCGGCGGCCGCATAGCTGCGCAGCATGGTAAGCAGCGCCAGCAGCAGGCACAGGACCAGAGTAAAGGCAGGTTTTTTCATGGCAGCAACACCCCCGCGGCAGTTCGTTTACCAGATGCTTATGCGGCGGCGGGCGGTTTTAGTATTGCGCTTTAGCGGCTTTTCCTTTATAATAAAAGAATTATCACAGGAAAACGAGGAACACAGAAACTATGCGGGTTACTTTTTATACTTTGGGCTGCAAGGTGAACCAGAATGAGACCGGCGCCCTGGCACAGCTGTTTGAGGAAAACGGCTATACGGTCGTCTCCAACGAGGAGCCGGCCGACGTGTACGTTGTCAACAGCTGCACCGTGACCAACTTCGGCGACCAGAAAAGCCGCAAATGGCTGCGCCGTGCCAAGCGCGAGAATCCCGGTGCCGTTACGGTGCTGACGGGCTGCTACCCGCAGGCCTTCCCCGAGGAAGCCGCCGAGATCAAGGAAGCCGACGTGGTGACCGGCTCCGGCAACCGCCATGCCATTTTGGCCGATGTGACCCGCGTGCTGAACGGCGAGGACGAGCGGGTGGTGGACATCCGCCCCCACCGGAAGGGCGAAAAGTTTGAAGAACTGCCCATGGATAAGTTCGCCGAACACACCCGCGCCTTTGTCAAGGTCGAGGATGGCTGCAACCGCCAGTGCGCCTACTGCGTCATCCCACGTGCCCGCGGCCCGGTGCGCAGCCGCGACGAAGAAAGCATCCTGGAGGAACTGCGCCGCCTGGCTGCTGCCGGGTATAAAGAGGTGGTGCTGACGGCCATCAGCCTGCCCAGCTACGGCACCGACAGCGGCACCAGCCTGGTGGAGCTGATCGAGAAAGCCGCCGAGGTCGAAGGCATCGAGCGCATCCGCCTGGGCAGCCTTGACCCTGATATGCTGCACGACGAGGTCATCACCCGAATGGCGGCGGTGAAGAAACTTTGTCCGCAGTTCCATTTGAGCCTGCAGAGCGGCTGCGACAAGACCCTGCGTGCTATGCGCCGCCCCTATACCACCGCCCAGTTTGCCGATATTGCTGCCAAGCTGCGGGCGGCGTTCGGCGCGGAAAACGTCAGCTTTACCACTGATGTGATCGTGGGCTTCCCCGGCGAGACTGAGGAGGACTTTGAAGCCAGCATGGCCTTTGTGACCGGCCAGCGCTTTTTAAAGGTGCATGTTTTCCCCTACTCTCGCCGCGAGGGTACTCCAGCTTATGACTTCCCCGGCCAGCTGCCGGAACACGAAAAAGAGGATCGCAGCCGCCGCATGACCGCCGCTGTGGAGAAAGTGCGTGCCGCCGAGGTGGCCGCCATGCAGGGTCGCACCGCCAGTGTGCTGCTGGAAACGCCGCTGTCCGCTACCCTGTTTACCGGCTACACCAAACAGTATCTGCCGGTGCTGGTCAGCGCACCGGGCCACAAGACCGGTGACATTGTAAACGTAATGCTGGGAGCCTGGGACGGCCGCCGCTGCCGGGCTGAAATTGTGGAAAAATAAACACGGCGCACGGATTTTGCAGCGTAATGGGATTGAATTTATGAATTTTGCGGGAAATTTGGAATTTCCCGCTTTTTTGTTGCCTGACCTCTTGCCAAATCGGCTGGTTTTTGGTAAAATTTTAACAGGAGCGGCTGCGCCCGCTCAAGAAGGGTGTTTCCCCTGTAACCGTGAGCAGAAAACAGGTGGAAGTCCCCTTTCGCTATGGAGCATTGAACGGAGCAAAAAAGGAGCAATCAAACTATGAGAGGCATTTACACCCCCGTAACGGATATCCGTCGCAAGGTGTTCACCGAAGTGGCCCGTATGGCTTACAACGCCAACGAGCTGTCTGACTATGCGCAGCTGATGCGTGAGCTGCCCTTTAAGATCATCCCCGGCGAGGAAAAATCGCTGCGCAGCAGCATCTTCCTGGAGAGAGCCATCGTGTCCGAGCGTATCCGTCTGGCCATGGGCTTCTCCCTGCGCCCGCTGGATGAGAGCGTGCCCGCCACCGAAGGCCTGGAGCACGGCATCATCGCGGACAAGTACTATGAGCCGCCGCTGATCAACGTCATCAAGTTCGCCTGCAATGGCTGCCCCGAGAAGGTCATCAAGGTCACCGAAATGTGCCAGGGCTGCCTTGCCCACCCCTGCCAGGAAGTCTGCCCCAAACACGCCATCAGCTTCCGCAACGGCAAAAGCCACATCGACCAGAGCCTGTGTGTGAAGTGCGGCCGCTGCGTCAACAGCTGCCCCTACAGCGCCATCGTCAAGACCGAGCGTCCCTGCGCTGCTGCCTGCGGTATGGGTGCCATCCACTCGGACGAGCACGGCCGTGCCGAGATCGATTACGATAAGTGCGTATCCTGCGGCATGTGCCTGGTCAACTGCCCCTTCGGCGCCATCGTCGATAAGGGCCAGATCTTCCAGCTGATCCAGTCCATCAAGCGCGGTGACGAAGTTATCGCTATCGTGGCCCCCGCTTTCATCAACCAGTTCCCCGGCATGACCCCCTCCAAGCTGAAGGAAGCCATGCGTCAGCTGGGCTTTGCTGATGTGGCAGAGGTCGCCATCGGTGCTGACCTGTGCACCATCGACGAGGCGAAGGACTTCATGGAGGAAGTCCCCGCCAAGATTCCGTTTATGGGAACCTCCTGCTGCCCGGCGTGGAGTGTTATGGCGAAGAAGCTGTTCCCCCAGCAGGCCGAGTGCATCAGCATGGCCATGACCCCGATGGTCCTGACTGCCCGCCTCATCAAGAAGGAAAAGCCCAACGCCCGCATCTGCTTCGTCGGCCCCTGCGCCGCCAAGAAGCTGGAAGCCAGCCGTCGCTCCGTCCGCAGTGAGGTCGACTTTGTGCTGACCTTTGAGGAACTGATGGGCCTGTTCGAGGCGAAGGCTGTCAACTTTGCGGACCTGTCCGACAACCCGGAGGATGCCTTCAACAGCGCCAGTGCTGATGCCCGTGGCTTTGCAGCTTCCGGCGGTGTTGCCCAGGCTGTTGTCAACGCCATCAAGAAGATGGATCCCGACCGCGAGGTCAAGGTCATGAGCGCCCAAGGTCTGGCCGACTGCAAGAAGATGATGATGATGGCCAAGGCCGGCAAGTACAATGGCTACCTGCTGGAAGGCATGGCCTGTCCGGGCGGCTGCATTGCCGGTGCCGGTACGCTGGCTGACCCCGCCAAGAGCGTGGCTATGCTGAACAAGTACAAGAGCGAAGCCACCATGAAGGTCGCCACCGAGACCCCGTATCAGGATTCTCTCGACCTGCTGCACTACTAATTTGTAAATAGAAACTGCCCTGTGGAGTGAATGACTCCACAGGGCAGTTTTTGTTTTGGGGTGGCGGTTGGTTTGCGGGCCGATGCTTGTCATCCGCCCGGGACGTCGAGGACGCCCCTACTTATGGTATTTCATCCCTGCATTGATGGTGCAGGCGCGATAGAGCTGCTCTGCCAGGACCAGGCGAGCCAGTTGGTGGGGCAATGTGATACGCCCCAGACTGATGCGGGCCTGCGCGGCACGCTTGACGCTGTCGTCCAACCCATGGGAGGAGCCGATGACAAACGCCATATCCCCTGCGCCGCTCATGGCACGCTCAGCAATCATGGCAGCCAGGTCCTCGCTGGACACCTGCCTGCCCTCGACACAGAGGGCAACAAGATACGCTCCCTTGCGCACGCTGGCTAAAATCGCCTCTCCCTCCTTTTGCAGGGCTTTGGCAATCTGCTTATCGCTGGCGTTTTTGTCGGCAATCTGCACCTCCGGCAACTCGATAATGCGGAAATTGCAGAAACCGCCCAGCCGCTTCTGGTATTCGGCTACACCCTGCGCGAAGTAGGCGGCGTTCATCTTGCCAATGGCAATCAAATCAATATTCTGCATGGTCTTCCCCCGCTTAAAATTCAATGTAGGGGCTGACTTCGCTGCGGTGCTGCGCCTGAATCAGCACATCCCGCCCGGGCTGGATGCCCGCTGCCAACAGCACGTTATAGACCGTAGTCAGCGCCAGCTCCGGCGAGTTGTTCGTCTGGCTCAAATGGCAGAGGGCAAACTTTTTGCAGCCGTCCTGGATCAGGTCAAGAATCTCCGCCGCGCAGGCCTTGTTGTCCAAGTGGCCCCGGTCGCTGGCAATGCGGACTTTCAAATAGTAGGGATACGGCCCGCCGTGCAGGCTGAAAGCATCGTAGTTGGCCTCCAGCGCTACCAGGTCACACCCGATCAGGTTATCCTGTACGACCGGCGTCAGATAGCCAAGGTCAGTGGCAAGGGCCATCACATGGCCGTCCGTTGCGCGGACGCGGTAACCGCAGCAGGGCACGTCATGGCTGGTGGGAAAAGATGTCACGGTAAACTCACCAATTTCAAGTGTCTGGCCGTCCACCGGAATTGCATCCACCGTAGGCGGGATGGTTCCCCTGGATTGCAGGGTATCCAGCGTATCCGCGCAGCCGTACAGCGGGGTGGGATATTTTTTCAGGAAGGTGTCCAGCCCGGCGACGTGGTCGGAGTGCTCGTGCGTGATGAGGATGCCAGCACAGTCGCTGACGGCCAGTCCCAGGGATTTCAGCGCAGTCAGAGTTGTGCGGCAGCTTTTGCCCATATCGATGAGCAGATATTGGTCGCCGCAGCGCACCAGCCCACAGTTGCCGGAGGAGCCAGAATACAAGGTGGTAAAATATGCCATTTGTCTGTCCTAACGCTTTCCATAAAAATTGGGCCGCCTAAGCGGCCCAGGAGTTTTTACATTGCCCGGCTCACGGCATTGGCCGGAATTTCCACACGACGGATATCTGCGCCCAGGGCCTGCAGTTTCTCCACAATGTTCTCATAGCCGCGCTCGATGTGGATGGTCTCATCCACTTCGCTTGTGCCGTCGGCTGCCAGCGCAGCCATGACCATGGCGGCACCGGCACGCAGGTCAGTAGCCCGCAGCGGCGCGGGGTGCAGTTCCTTGACGCCCTCAATGACGGCGACCTGGCCATCCACCTGGATGTTTGCACCCATGTGGATCAACTCATCCACATAGCGGAAACGGTTTTCCCAGATGCCCTCGGTCACGATGGAAGTACCTTTGGCAAGGGTCAACAGCGCCGTCATCAGCGGCTGCATATCCGTCGGAAAGCCGGGGTGCGGCATCGTCTTGAGCTTCAGTGGACGTAACTCACCGGTGCGGGTGATGCGCAGGGCATCGTCAAATTCCTCCACCTCGCAGCCTGCGGCACGAAGCTTGGCTGTGATAGGCTCCATATGCTTGGGGATGACGTTGTGCAGCGTGATATTGCCCTTGGTGATGGCGGCGGCTACCATGTAGCTGCCGGCCTCGATCTGATCCGGGATGATAGAGTAGTTACAGCCGTGCAGCTGCTTGACGCCGTGGATTTTGATAACATCCGTACCGGCGCCATGTACATCTGCGCCCATCATGTTCAGGAAGTTGGCAAGGTCAACGATGTGCGGCTCACGTGCGACGTTTTCAAGGATCGTAGTGCCTTCAGCCAGAACGGCCACCAACATAGCGTTCATCGTCGCGCCGACGGAGACTGTGTCAAAAAACACATGGCCGCCGACAAGGTGATTCGACTTGACATGGATTTGACCGTACTCCACCGAATCCTCGGCCCCGAAGGCGTTGAATGCCTTCAAGTGTTGGTCGATGGGGCGCGGACCCAGGTTACATCCGCCCGGCATGGCGACTTGCCCTGCCCCAAAGCGGCCCAGCAGTGCGCCAAGGAAGTAGTAGCTGGCACGCATCTGGCGAGACAGCTCATTGGAGACTTCGGTGCTGTCAATATGCGTCGTATCGATCTCATAGGTGCTGCGGCTGACCATGCGGATGCTGGCACCTAGCTCGCTCAATATCTGCAGCGACGCCATAACGTCGCTGATGCAGGGAAGATTTTCAATCAGGCATTTTCCGCCCGCTAAAATCGTGGCAGGCAGTATGGCAACTGCGGCGTTTTTGGCACCGCCAATGTTGACATCGCCGACCAGCGGCTTGCCCCCGCGAATAACGTATTTTTCCAAGTGTAGCTCTCCTTTGTGCAGCGGTTCGCCGTCAACCCTCTGTCAGACAGCGTTCCAATAGTACACACTTTACATGATTATACAACATTTTGCGGTGATTGAAAAGTCCTGTTCTACCTATTTGCAAAATTTTTGTGAAACAGTACAAGATGTGCTTGTTTTCGACAGCACTTTCAAGCCAAATTACATACCGGGAAACAGCGTATAGGCGCTGAACAGTGCGCCGTTATACGACATCTCAAAGTGGCAGTGGTTGCCGGTGGAGTTGCCGGTGGAACCGACATAGCCGATGGTCTGGCCCTGGCTGACGGCCTGACCCTGGGTAACGGCAATTTCGGACATATGGCCGTACAGGGTACGGTAGCCGTTGCCATGGTCGATTTCGACATAGTTGCCGTAGGAGTAATGCCAGCCGGCAGCAACGACCGTGCCGGAGTCGGACGCAATAATGGTCGTGTGGTAGGCCGCGCAGATATCTGCGCCTCGGTGGCCGTTGCCCATCCAGCGGCTGACATACTTGTAGCCCGGCACAGGCCAGATGAAGGAACCAGAGCCGACCTTGGCGACCATGCCGTTTTTGAGCTTGGTACCGGTGACGGTGATTTCCGGCGTGGGGGCCTGCAGCACATTATAAGCCACAGCCTGGCGGTCAGTGACCGCACCGTCGATCATCGTGGTTTCGTAGGTGATTTCTTCCGAGCCGTCCACGCCCTCCTGCACGGTCACGACCTTGCCGAAATCGTACTGGTCGGACTCGGAGTTCTGGGTGTCAAAGGGAATTGCCACGGTCTCGGTGTCGCGGCGGACGACCTTGACCTTGATAAGCTCTGCCGAGGATGCGCCGGTCGTAATGACGGTGCCCTCGGGAATTTCCTGGTCAAGAGAGAGCAGGTCGGGGTTCATCTGTGCCAGCGAGTCAAAATTGACGCCGGTGGTGTCGATAACGCTCTGTACGGTGTCACCCTCGACAGCAGTGTAGGTGTGGATACCGCCGCCCTCGCTCAGCGCGCTGATCACATCGGCGTAGGAGCTGACGGATTCCTGCAGGTAAACGCCGTCCACCAGGCGGATACTGTGGGCAAACGCCGTGTAGATGCTGCTGTCCATGGCATCCTCAAAGGGGGCCTTGATGTTTTCCAGATAGGTGCGCAGGTGGTCGCCCTCAGTGGTGACATAGAGCAGCTGGTCGTCCACATAAACAGCCGTGCCGTTGATGATCTCGTCACTGGCGGTACGCAGAATGGCGTTGGCAATCTCGCTCTCGGTCATTGTCTGGTTGCCGATGGACAGCGAATAGGTCGGGTAGACGTCCCAGTTTGTGTCGGTGATGTCCGAGCCGGAATTTTGCAGCATACGCTTGGCGGTGTTGATACGCGACTGCACATCCTCGCGGGCGCTCTCAAACACCTGCTCGCTCTCCACATAGCCGACGTTTTCGCCGTTCACCTGCACGTTCAGCACGAACTTCAAGCCCAGGCCGCCGCGCACAATGACCACAAGGCCCGCAGCTGCCACGGCGGGCAGGATGTATGTAATCGCGTTCCATACGACGATGGCATATTTGCGGATGCCGCTGGCAAGATACTTGGCCTTGGCGGCACGGACAGTGCCGGCCTCGCTCTCCTCCATCGTGTCCGGCAGGGCTTGGATGTGGCGGATGCCCGACGCCATGCGCACGAAGGGACCGGTCAGGTCCTCCACCAGCGTGATTAGCCCAATCAAAATCGGGCGCAGCACAATAAGCAGCAGGTTCAGCGCGGTATCGGCGACACCGTGCAGTACAGCGCCCAGCCTGCGGCCGACGCAGACAAAGACATACTCGACCCAGAAACCGACCATGTACAGCATATCGCCGACAACACTGCGGCGCTGCAAATCTTTCATGTAGCGGGATGCCTTGCGGCGGTTCTCGTTGCGTTTTTTCTCCTGGGAGGAATGGGCAAAGCGCACATTCTCCGCGCTTTCCGACTGACCGGCGAGGTTTTCACTCTTCGGCGTCGCATCGGTTTGGATGGGATTCAAAATACGGAAGCTCCTTTCCGTGTGTAACAAAGTTTAAGTAAGTGCATCTTCGCCGCAGGGCAGACTGCTCAGCTGCCAGCCGTCCAGCAAATCTTCAGCCTCGGTCAGGGCGGCCATGTCGGCGGGCAGCGAACACTCGACTCGGATAGGCTTGCCTGTCAGCGGATGGGTAAAATGCAGGATGGCGCAATGCAGTGCGTGGCGGGCAATGACTGTATCCGAGCCGCCGTAGAGGGTGTCCCCCGCCAGCGGGTGGCCGATATACGCCATATGGACGCGGATCTGATGAGTGCGCCCGGTGCAGAGCCAGCAGGCCACCAAACTGTGGCTGCGGCCCACGGCCAGCACCTGATATTCCGTCAGGCTGTACTTGCCGTCCTCCCGCACGCAGCGGCCAATGATGGAATCACCCCGCCGCGCAATGGGGGCCTCTACCCTGCCGCGGCCCAATGGCATTGTCCCCTGCACAATGGCAAGGTAGCACTTGTGGGCCGAAGCGGCCAGCAACGGCGTGGCAAAGGCGTTCTGAGCGCAGAGCACAAGACCGCTGGTGTTTTTGTCAATGCGGTTGACAGGGCGGAAAATGCCGGTGCACCCCTCCTGCTGCAGATGGTACAGCCAGCCGTTGGCCAGCGTGCCATCCGGGTAGTTCAGCGTGGGGTGTACGGCGATGCCCGCAGGCTTGTTGAGCACTGCGGCAAATTCATCTTCATAGGCGATGGAAAACGGTACCGGCTGCGGCGTCACCGATGTGTCATGTTCCGGTGGCAGCGCAAAGGAAATACACTGCCCGGCGTGCACCGGCTGGTTGGTGTGCAGGGGGGCATCATCGGCAAAAAAGCCGCTGCCGTCGTGCTTGACGGACTTGATCAGCCCTGCCGTGACGCCCTGCATTCGCAGGAACAGCCCCAGCTTGCAGCCCTCGTTCTCCAGCGGCACAGTATATCGCAAAACGGTCACAGTGCCGCCCTCCTCAAAGCCTATATGCGATTATTATACCACAAAACGCGCTGTGATGCAAACCCCAATGTCTGGCAATGCGCAGGCAGAAAAACAGCGGCACAACAAAGAAAACGGCTTTCCTGCAGGAAAGCCGTCTGTGTTATTTTTGTGATTGCTGCAATTCTGCCGCGCGTTCCAGCACGGGTTTCAGGTATTGCCCGGTGAAGGAGTTGGGATTTTGCGCGACTTCCTCAGGCGTGCCGGTCGCGACAATGGTACCGCCGCCGCTGCCGCCCTCGGGGCCAAGGTCGATGATATAGTCAGCACGCTTAATGACGTCGAGATTGTGTTCGATGACGATGACCGTGTTACCCGCATCGACAAGCTTGTCCAGGACCTTGACCAGGCGGTGGACATCCGCAACGTGCAGGCCGGTGGTCGGCTCATCGAGGATATAGACAGTCTGCCCGGTGTCGCGGCGGGCCAGTTCATTGGCCAGCTTGACGCGCTGCGCTTCGCCGCCGGACAGCGTCGTGGCGGCCTGGCCCAGCTGGATATAACCGAGGCCGACTTCCTGCAAAGTCTGCAATTTGCGGGCAATTTTCGGGATGTTGGCGAAGAAAACGCAGGCTTCCTCCACCGTCATATCCAACACATCGGAAATATTCTTGTCCTTGTACTTGACTTCCAGCGTCTCGCGGTTGTAGCGCTTGCCCTTGCAGACATCGCAGGGCACGTAGATATCGGGCAGGAAGTGCATTTCAATGGTCAGGATGCCGCCGCCCTCGCAGGCTTCACAGCGGCCGCCCTTAACATTAAAGCTGAAACGCCCGGGTCCGTAGCCGCGCATTTTGGCGTCCTGGGTGTTGGCGAACAGGCTGCGGATATCCCCGAACACGCCGGTGTAGGTGGCCGGGTTGGAGCGCGGCGTGCGGCCAATGGGCGACTGGTCAATGCCAATGACCTTATCGACCCACTCCATGCCCTCAACTTCCTCGCACTGGCCGGGACGGCTGCGGGCACCGTTCAGGGCTGCCGCCAGCGTCTTGTACAAAATTTCATTGACCAGCGTCGATTTTCCGGAGCCGGACACGCCGGTGACGCAGATCATCTTGCCCAGCGGAAAATCTACTGTGATATCCTGCAGGTTGTTCTCGCGTGCCTTGACGACGCGCAGGAACTTTCCGTTTCCCTCGCGCCGGGTGGCGGGAACCTCAACAAATTTGCGGCCCGACAAGTACGCGCCGGTGATGCTGCGCTTTGCCTTGCAGATATCCGCTACACTGCCAGCCGCGACGATCTCACCGCCGTGGACGCCCGCACCGGGGCCAACATCGACGATATAGTCTGCCTGACGCATCGTGTCCTCGTCGTGCTCCACGACGATCAGGGTGTTGCCCAAGTCGCGCAGGCGCTTCATCGTGGCAATCAGCTTGTCGTTGTCACGCTGGTGCAGGCCGATACTCGGCTCATCCAGCACATAGAGCACACCGGTCAGTGCACTGCCAATCTGGGTCGCCAGGCGGATGCGCTGGCTCTCGCCGCCGGACAGCGACGACGCGCCGCGGGACAGGGTCAAGTAACCCAGGCCCACACTCTTCAAGAAGCCCAGGCGCTCTTTGACCTCTTTAAAAATCGGCGCACCGATCATTTCGTCCCGGGCGCTGACCTTGGCGGTGTTAATGAAATCCAGTTCTTCATTGACGCTCTTGTCGCAGAAGTCGGAAATGTTGATGCCGCCCACGGTCACGGCCAGGCTGGTGGGCTTTAAGCGGCGACCATGGCAGGCGGGACACTCCTCGCTGGACATGACAAGGGCGATTTCCTCCTTGACCCACTCGCTGCTCGTCTCGCGGAAGCGGCGTTCCAGGTTCGGAATGATGCCCTCAAATTGGTTGTAGTAGGTGCCCGAGCCGAACATACTCTCGCGCTGCATCTCAATACGTTCATCTCCGGTACCATACAACAGGGCGTGCAGGGCCTCCTTGCTGAACTCCTTGATGGGTGTGTCCAGCGTGAAGCCGTAGTGCTTGCCCAGGGCCTTGTAGGTCATTTCCGAGATTGAACCCTCGGCATAGTACCAGCCGCTGGCCTTGATGGCACTCTCACGGATGGACTTGCGCTTGTCGGGGATGACGCGGGCCGGGTCTACTTTCATAAAGGTGCCCAGGCCAGTGCATTTCTCGCAGGCACCGAATGGGTTGTTGAAGCTGAACATCCGAGGGGTCAGTTCCTCGACCGAGACGCCGTGCTCGGGGCAGGCGTAGCTCTGGCTGAACATCATCGGTTCGCCGCCGATAACGTCAATGACCACCAAGCCGTTGGCCTGAGCCAGCGCAGTCTCGATGGAATCCGCCAGGCGACCGCGCACAGTATCGTTGATAACCAGACGATCAACAACAATCTCCACCGTGTGCTTGATGTTCTTTTCGAGGCTGATTTCCTCGCTCAGGTCATACATATTGCCATCGATACGCACGCGGGCAAAACCGGCGCGGCGGGCGGCGTCCAGTTCCTTGGCCTGGGTGCCCTTGCGGGCACGGACGACCGGGGCCAATACCTGGAAGCGGGTGCGCTCGGGCAGCTTAAGCACCTCGTCCACCATCTCATCCACGGTCTGCTGGGTGATTTCCCGGCCGCAGATCGGGCAGTGCGGCACGCCGATACGAGCGTACATCAGGCGCAGGTAGTCATAAATCTCGGTGACCGTGCCCACGGTGGAACGCGGGTTGTGGCTGGTGGTTTTCTGGTCAATGGAGATTGCCGGGGACAGGCCGGTGATTTCGTCCACATCGGGCTTTTCCATCTGCCCTAAAAACTGGCGGGCGTAGCTGGAAAGGCTTTCCATATAGCGGCGCTGACCATCCGCAAAGATTGTGTCAAAGGCAAGGCTCGACTTGCCGGATCCGGACAGACCGGTCATGACAATGAGCTTGTCTCGGGGCAGTTCCAGGCTGACGTTTTTCAGGTTATGCTCCCGTGCGCCCTTGATGACAATGCGGTTGTTCGGGTCGATTTTGATTTTAGAATTGCGCTTTGCAGGCGTTTTTTCGGGTGTGGTACTCAATTTTTATATTTCCTCCTGCCTTTGCGTGTTTTGGCGGCGGCCTTGCGCTCGCTGGTGTCGGCGGCGGTGGGATCCTCTCCACGTTCCAGGCGCTGTATTTCGTCGCGCAGCTGGGCGGCCAGCTCAAATTGCAGCAAGCGTGCAGCCTCTTTCATTTCCTTGGTCAGGCGCTCAATGGTCGCTTCATTCGAAAAGCCAATAACGTTGCGATCGCCGCGTGCACGGCCATGGGAACCTTTGAATTTACGGCGCATCTGTCCGGCCTTGGTAATACGCAGATCATCTCCCCGCAAGTCGCGCGGGTCCTCAACACATAAAGCGTCGTGATTTTCATCAGCTAAAACGCGCGATAACCATGGTGCAAACGGGCTTTCTTTGTCCAAGTCAAGCTTACTTGCAACGCCACCGTCACGATAATCGCCGATTGTTTTATCGGAAACATCGATTCCTCGAAAACTCACTCTAGTGCCAAGCCTCACCGAATCGATGCTTTGGCTCAACTCATCATAGCGCGCGCGATCAACCAGCACCGTGCGTGAAAGAGCATGAAGGCATATTTCTATAGCGTCTCGCCACGAGGATTCAGCATCCTTGATTTCCATGAGCTCGCCCGCAAAAGGCAAATCCTCCACGCTCATGCCAGCGGCAGCCGCCATTGCATCGCGCGCCTCACTCAGCTCGCGAGGGATATTACCGCGATGGCCCTGATAGTACGCCAAATCCGAGCGGGTTTCTTTGGCTTCCCTTGCGATCTCGCTTTCCGCAACAACAACCTTGTCGCGCTCTTCATCGACTTGCGCCTTGAGAGCGTCGTAACCATCTGCGTACTCACGCGCAATTTCCTGCAACGCCGCAAAGGATTCAGCATCGCAAGGCACTTCCATGTCCGCACTGGAAACCGCTTTGCGAAGCAAAAGGAGATTATCGTTACGAAAGTCTCGTTCTTTCTTGACAGCTTCTATGCGAGCCTCCAGGGTTTTCACCTTGCCGGCACCAGCCTCCTCCATTTGGGCCCGAAGCTGCTTTACCAGAGCCTCGGCTTCCTGAACATGCCGCTTTTCATCCTCAAGCTGGGATTTCACAGCTTCCGCTTCTGCCGCTACACTGGCTTGCACCTGAGCCACCACTTCCGCGCGACGACGCTCAAGCCATCGCGATAAAGAGCTTGTCTTATCGTTGACATCGCCTACGCGTTCGCAAAGCACGAAAAATGCCGTCGCCTCATCGTATGACTTCTTTTTATCAACGATTGGCTCAAGAATGCGGCGTTGCTCCAAAGCCTTGAGCATCTGCTCGTGCACCTTCGAATGGTTGTCGAACTCTTCCAGGGCTTTGTCTGCGCGCTCATAGGTATGCGGCCGCTCCAGC
>ERZ827168.3411-NODE-3411-length-16261-cov-4.376095_pt1 | contig 16261 bp, 17 predicted proteins | sample MGYA00519868_ERZ827168 | MGnify/ENA primary metagenome ERZ827168 (study PRJEB31778, sample SAMEA3449271) | human gut metagenome | biome: human gut; feature: human-associated habitat; material: faeces | place: United Kingdom | collected 2010/2012 ...
GTAGGTAGAGCATTTGACTTTTAATCAAAGGGTCCTGGGTTCGAATCCCAGACGAGCCACCATTTAAAAATCAAAAGTCCTTATGGGCTTTTTTTTATGGTTACTCGTCCCTTTGATTAAAAGTTTAAAAAAAGTCAAGCAATTTATTCTTGACTAATTTCACCATCTAAACTAAAACTTTTAGCATCTGTTATTTTAACTGGCACAATCTTACCAATTAATTCTTTTCCACCAACAATGTTAACTAATTTCATTGTTTCAGTATAACCATAAACTTTATTACTATCTTTTTCACTAATGCCATTTACTAAAACTTCAACAACTTTTCCAACCAATCTTTGATTACTTTCTAAAGAATATTTATTCACAAGACTATTTAGTTCTTGTAATCTTTTTTCTTTAACTTCCATTGAAATTTTATCTTCCATTCTTGCTGCAGCAGTACCCTCTCTTGGTGAAAAAATAAATGTGTATGCACCATCAAACTTACAATAATTTACAATATCTAGAGTTTTCTTAAAATCATCATCTGTCTCATTTGGAAAACCAACAATAATATCTGTAGTTATAGCAACATTCTTAACTTTACTTTTAATTTGGTCAAAAAGCTTTTTATATTCATCAATTGTATATTTTCTATTCATTTTTCTAAGAATATCATCACTACCAGATTGAATTGGCAAATGAATATAAGGCATAATATTATCATATTTTGCAATAACATCAATCATTTTATCTGTAAAATTCCATGGATGTGAAGTTACAAATCTTATTCTTGGAATGCCTATTTTTGCCACTTCTTCCAAAAGCGTTGCAAAATCATAACCTAAATTCAAATCTTTTCCATACGCATTAACATTTTGCCCTAGTAGTGTAACTTCCATATAACCTTGATTTTTCAAATCACGTACTTCTTCAAGAACTTCTTCCATCTTACGACTTCTTTCCCTACCACGAGTGAACGGAACAATACAATATGTACAAAATTTATCACAACCATAAATAATATTTATCCACGCGCTTACTTTAGAGTCTCTATTGTATTTTACATTTTCAAAAACAACATCACTATTAGAATAAACTTCAATGTTTTGTATCTTTTTATTGTTAGCTTCTTCAATTAAACTAGGAAGCTCATTTAAATTATGAGTCCCAATAATTATATCAATATATTTATGACGATTATGTATTTCTTCAATCTCACTAGGCTTTTGCATTAAACATCCAGTAACAGCAATAATTAAATCTGGTTTTTCTTTCTTTAGATGTTTACATCTTCCCAGATAACCAAAAACCTTATCCTTAGCATTTTCTCTAATTGCACACGTATTAAGAACAACTATATCCGCAAGCTCCAATTCATCAACAGCTTCATATCCTAAACTTTCCAAATAATATTTAATTTCTTCAGAATCGTGGACATTCATTTGGCATCCATAAGTTCTCAAAAAATATTTTTTTCCTTTATAAATTGGCTTAATATCCATTTCCAATTTTTCTTCTCTAACTAAAACTTTTTTTCTATCTGCAGCAACAGCCAAATTAGGTATATTCATAAAACAACTTCCCTTCGAAACATTATTTTACCATAATAATTAAATTAATGAAAGGAGTTTTGATTAATTAATAGGAATATAGTTATGAGAAAGTGATAAGTACAAAATAATAAATAATAAGTTAACCAAAACCCGCTTTCAATTACAATTTTAACATCATTTTTTTATATTTCAAGCCTTTCGACAAAACATGTCATAAAGCGACCCACTAAAAGAAACAGATTTACATTTATATACAAAAAACAAGAAAACTATTTTACATTTTCTTGTCATTAATAAATTTTATAATTTTAATAGAATTATTTAGGTGCTATAATTTCTAATCCGCCCATATATGGTTGAAGAACTTTAGGAACTTTTATACTTCCATCTTTTTGATAATTATTTTCTATTAATGCAATGAGTCCTCTCGGAGTTGCAACACAAGTATTATTTAATGTATGTAAATAATAGTTTCCGTTTTCTCCTTTAACTCTAATACCCAATCTTCTTGCTTGAGCATCACCTAAGTTAGAGCAAGAGCCAACTTCAAAGTACTTCTTTTGTCTAGGACTCCAAGCTTCTATATCACAAGATTTAACCTTCAAATCAGCTAAATCACCACTACAACATTCAAGTTGTCTAACTGGAACATCCATATTTCTAAAGATTTCTACAGTATATTTCCACATTTTATTATACCAATCCATAGATTCTTCTGGTTCACAAAGCACTATCATTTCTTGTTTTTCAAATTGATGTACGCGATAAAGACCTCTTTCTTCAAGCCCATGTGAACCTCCCTCTTTTCTAAAGCATGGTGAATAAGAAGTCATTCTAATTGGAAGTTCTTCTTTTTTAATCATTTGACCTTGAAACTTTCCAATCATTGAATGTTCACTTGTACCAATAAGATATAAGTCTTCACCTTCAATTTTATACATCATAGCTTCCATTTCAGGAAAAGACATAACACCAGTAACAACACTACTATGAATCATAAATGGTGGTACACAATAAGTAAAACCTTTTTTAATCATAAAATCACGAGCATAAGCAAGCATTGCTTCATGAAGTCTTGCAATATCTCCAGTCAAATAATAAAAACCTTCTCCGCTTGTTCTTCCAGCAGATTCCTTATCCATTCCATTTACGCCAGCTATTATATCAGCATGATAAGGAATTTCATAATCTGGAACAACTGGTTCACCAAATTTTTCAACTTCAACATTTTCACTATCATCTTTACCAATAGGCACACTTGCATCGATTATATTTGGAATTACCATCATTCTATCTTTGATTTCCTTAGATAGTCTTTCTTCTTTTTCTTCACATTCAGCTATTTCATTATTAATATTTCCAACTTCTAGTTTAATTTTTTCAGCTTCATCTTTTTTGCCACCACGCATAAGACCACCAATTGATGCACTCAAATCATTTCTTTTGCTTCTAAGTTCATCAACTTTCATCTTACATTCACGATATGTCTTATCATATTCGTAAACTTCATCAACAAGTCCAAGTTTTTCATCTTGAAATTTTTTCTTAATATTTTCTTTTACTAAATCCCTATTTTCTCTTATTAATTTAATATCTATCATAATTTTCCCTCCAAAACAAAAAGAATAGCCCAAAAGAAGTCATTTTCTGACGGTGCCATTCTTTATTTAACTTAAGTATGATAACGGTTTCAACCGGGGCTTTCACCCAACTCCAAAGGTAGATTTCATTACTTCCAATTCCTCTTTTTCACCAACCAAGAGTTCTCTACATAATTTTCATAATTACTTATCCTTTTTCTTCGTTTTTACAAAACTAATATACCACAAATTATTTATTAATGCTAGCTTTTTTAATAATTTTCTGCTTTTAATTCAAAGAAACTCTTTGGATGACCACAAATTGGGCAAACTTCAGGAGCATCTTTACCAACCACGATATGACCGCAATTACGACAAATCCAAATACATTCTCCATCTTTACTAAATACTAGTTTTTCATCAATATTCTTTAAAAGTTTACGATATCTTTCTTCATGTGCCTTTTCAATTTTAGCTACACCTTCAAATAAAAATGCAATTCTATCAAAACCTTCTTCACGAGCTACCTTAGCAAATTCAGCATACATATCTGTCCATTCATAGTTTTCTCCATTTGCAGCATCTTCCAAATTTTCTTGAGTACCAGGTACACTTCCTCCGTGTAATTCTTTAAACCACATTTTAGCATGTTCTTTTTCATTATTTGCAGTTTCTTCAAAGATAGCAGCTATTTGTTCATATCCATCTTTTCTAGCTTTTGATGCATAATAAGTGTACTTATTACGAGCTTGACTTTCTCCAGCAAAAGCTGCCATTAAATTAGCTTCAGTTCTACTTCCTTTTAATTCCATAATTATCCTCCTTCTGGCAATTAACACATATGCCCTTTAGAACTATTTCATAATCATTAACCAAATTTCCATTATATTCTTTAAGTTTAGGAATATCTAAATCAAATACATCAACAATTTTAAAACATTTACTACAAACAAAGTGATAATGAGGAATAATTTTATCATAATGTTTTACTCCATCTACCATTATTACTTGTATAACATTTTCATTTTCTAAACTTCCCAAATTACGATAAACAGTCCCCAAACTAATATTAGGTATGCTCATTCTAGCAAGTTTATAAACTCCAAATGCATCTAAATGACTATCACTATTATTTACAATATCTAAAACTATTTTTCTTTGCTTTGTATTTTTCATAACATCTCCTAAATAGTAATGATTACTACTTAATTATATCACACCATAATTTAAAAATCAATGCATAATTGATTAATTTTTCCATATATTTAACTAGAAAGGAATGGTAATAATGGAAATTCTAAAGGTTTCATCAAAATCTAACCCAAGCAAAGTAGCTGGTGCCATTGCCAACATTTATCGTGAACAAAAGGAAGTTGAAATTCAAACTGTTGGAGCAGGTTCTCTAAATCAAGCTATTAAAGCTATTGCCATCTGTCGAGGTTTCGTGGCTCCAACCGGCGATAACTTAGTGGTCATCCCAGCATTTAATGACATAATAATAAATGGTGAACAAAAAACAGCTATCAAACTTATTATTACAAACAAATAACGGACCTTTAATCCGTTATTTTATTTTAAGTGAAATTACAATTGGGTCAAATAATTCAAGCATTCCATGTATAAGAAAGAAATAACCAAGAACCAAAACTTGTATATCATTTTCATAATATAAATTCATCGTAGTAAGAAGTCCAGTTAAGATAAACAAAACTAAACATATTACTTCAAATATCCACATTTTATTTTTTCTGTCATTATAATAATCACCTTTTTTAAGCTTAATAAGTGATAACAAAATTATCCAAATAAGTAAACATAAAGCTAAATACCATGGAACTTTATTAATATCTAAATACATAGCAACACCAAAAACTACCATAGATGCTAAACTTGTAAAAAGCCCTTCATAATCACCACTTTTACATGTAAGCACAAACTTAATCATATTAAGAGCAGCATACACACCAAGGACTCCCAAAAATATAATTTTCACTTTCACAAAATGAAAAAGTGGAAACAAAAGCATAACACTTCCACAAATAATTAAAAACACAGATGTAATTAAATCAACTAATTGTTTTTTCTTCATAAGATTCTACCTCCACCCTAATTATATCACAAAAAAGAGAATAAAAACATTATTTTCCATTCTCTACAATTTTTTTTATCATTAAAGCCGTATTTTCAACACCTAAAGTATCCACATTCACAGCCAAATCATAATTACTTACATCATTCCATTTTTGATTAGTATAATATTCATAATGTATTGCTCTTCTTTTATTAACCTTATTTATTTCATTTTTAGCCTTTTCCGCATCAATTCCATAATATTTAGTAACTCTATCAATTTTTTTGTCCATACTACTATATAAGAAAACATTATATACATCATTTCTATCTTTTAAAATATAATCTGCACACCTTCCTATAATAATACAAGGCTTCATAGCTAGATTTTTAATAACCTTACTTTCACATAAATAAATATTATCATCATTATTATAATATATATTAAAATCATTTTTTATCTGTTCATTTTCTTTAATATATTCTATATCTAATCCACTTTCCCTAGCAGTATCAACAATTATTTCTTTATCATAACAAGGAATACCAAGTTTTTCCGCTAAAAGTTTACCAACATATCTTCCCCCAGAACCATATTCACGAGATATAGTTATAACCATTGGCTTAATAAATGTAACATCAACTTCTGATATATTTTTTACTTCTGAAATACTAACCTTATTTTTTCTTTCAAAAGTCATGAATATAGCGATTATAAACGCTATAACGTCAGCAACTAATGCTGCCCAAAGCATTCCAACAATTCCAAACATTTTAGCAAGTACAATCAGAGCAGGAATAAACAAAACAACATCTCTCATTACTGAAATAAACATCGACTTAAAAGATTTACCTATTGCCTGTAAATAAATACTACAAGTTTTAGTTATACATGTAAGTGTAATACCAGACAAATAAATTCTAAAACAATATAAAGCATACTCATTATAAAGTTCACTTTCACTACCAAATATATTTATAATTGCCTGAGGAAATACTTGAAAAACTATAAAAGCTATAACACCAACAAATAAATTAGTTCTAATTATCAAATTAAATGTTTCTTTAACTCGTTTTTTATTACCGGCACCATAATTAAATCCAATAATAGGTTGACCTCCGATAGATGTACCAATAACTAAGGCAATAACAATTCCAAATACTTTCATAACAATTCCAATAGCTGAAAGCGGAATATTAGCACCATACTTAGATAAACTGCCATATTTAACAACTAAATTATTACAAACTGCAATAACGAGCACTATAGATATTTGAGTAATAAAGCTTGACACACCAAGTAGAGCTTCCCTTTTAATAACTTCTTTATCAGGCTTTAAACTATCTTTGGATAATTTAAACTTTTTTGATTTTCTAAAATACAAAACTGTAAGAATAAACGTTACAATTTGGCCAACAATTGTCGCAATCGCAGCTCCCTTTATTCCCATACCTAAAGCAAATATTGCAATTGGATCTAAAATAATATTTAAAATAGCACCACTTAAAGTTGCAATCATTGCATATCTTGGACTTCCATCAGCTCTAATTATTCCATTAAGACCTTGTCCAATTACATAAAAAGGTATTCCGATTAGTATAACAGTTAAATAATCATTAGCAAAATCAAAACTAGCTTCGGTAACACCAAATAATTTTAAAATATTACTTTTAAATATAAAACCAAATAAAGTAAGAACTAAGGATACTAAAACAAGCGTAATCACAGCATTACCTATACTTTTAGAAACCTTTTTATCATCTTTACTTCCCAAAGATAAACTAAAAAGCGCTGACGCTCCATCTCCAAATAAAAGTGCTAAAGAAAGTGCAATCACTGTAAACGGATACACAATATTTGTAGCAGTATTACCAAGATACCCAACTCCCCAACCAATAAATATTTGGTCAACTATGTTATACAAAGCACCAACTAACATAGAAATAATACAAGGAATAGAAAAATTAAGTAGTAATTTACTAATTTTTTCTTTACCCAAATCATAATTTTTCAAAAAAATCACCCTTTCATGTGCAAAAAATAAGTAACATAAGCCTGGACTTACGTTACTTAAAACCACACAGCAAAAACAATTATAACACAAAAATTTTTATTATGTAAGTAAAAATTTTATAAATTTCTCTTTATTAACTGATTTAACTCAACAGCATATTCCATCGGAAGTTCTTCTTTAAATTCATCTATAAAACCAAGTACTATAAGCTCAGTTGCTCTCTCTTCAGGAATACCTCTGCTCATTAAGTAAAATAACACATCATCACTAATTTTAGAAACAGTTGCTTCGTGCTCAATATTACTAGATATATTACCAACAGCATTCACAGGTATTGTATCACTCATCGATTTATCATCAAGTATCAAGCTATCACATTTAACCATTGCTTCACTATTTATTGCACTTTTTTTAATATCAACTTTTCCACGATATGTAGCATTTCCACCAGAACCTGCTATACTTTTAGAAACAATATTACTTTTTGTATTCTTTCCAATATGTATCATTCGAGCACCACTATCTTGTTCTTGATTAGATTTAGCAACACTTATTGTAATACATGTGCCTCTGGAATTATCACCTTTTAATACACAACAAGGATATTTCATCGTAACTTTAGAACCAATATTACCATCAATCCATTCCATTACGCCATTATCATCCACAACAGCTCTTTTAGTAACTAAATTATACACATTTGTTGCCCAATTTTGCACCGTAGAATATCTACATTTAGCATTTTTACCAACATATATTTCCACAATTGCAGCATGTAAACTAGACTCACTATAACTAGGTGCTGTACAACCTTCTACATAATGAAGTGAAGAATTATCATCAACAATAATAAGTGTTCTTTCAAATTGTCCCATATTTTTACTATTAATTCTAAAATAACTTTGAAGTGGCCTATCAAGCACTGTATTTTTAGGAACATAAATAAAAGAACCACCACTAAACACCGCCGCATTTAAAGCAGCAAATTTATTTTCAGTGAAAGAGACAATTTTTCCAAAATACTTTTTAACTAAATCCGGATATCTTTTAATAGCATCTTCAATTGATGTAAAAATAACATGTTTCTTTTCCAGTTCATCAATCATATTATGATAAATTACTTCACTTTCATATTGAACACCCATGCCACCAAAATGTTTTTCACTCTCTAAAACACCAACACTATCAAGCTCATCAACTACAGGTTTTAAAATATTATTCCAATTGTTTTCAAGTTTTTTATCAGCATCATTGCTCTTATAATAAATAACATCATCAAAATTAAGATTAATTTCTGGTCCAAACTTAGGCATATCTTGACTCACAAAAGATTTATATCCATTTAATCTATAATCTAAAACCCAAGACTCCTCTCCTTTTATTTCAGATATTTTTCTTACGCTTGCTTCACTTAATCCAACTATTTCCATATTACTTACCTACTTCATCTAATATTTTAACAGCACTTTTACTTGAAAGAAGAGCACAATTTTTTCTAGCTGGTTGCATGTAGATTTCATCAAAAGCATTAAGTTCGCCAAGTACTTCAGGATTATAATCTTCTTCATTTATCATATTTTGATAATTTTTAATTATATCCCTTGCTTCATCAACACTTTTACCAATTAAACTTTTAACAATAATACTTGTACTACTTGTACATATTGCACAAGCTTCCCCATCAAAACAAGCATCTACTACTTTTCCATCTTCTAATTTCATCATTAAATCGATATTATCTATACATGAACTACTTCTAGTATTAGCTTTTTTATAGGTCGCATCTTCCACTAAACCTCTATTTGTAGGATTTTGATAATTATCAAGTATTATTTCTCTTTTAGTTTCTTTATCCATTGTATGCCTCCTTCAAATTATCCATAAATTCTTTAACTATAACGTTTTCTCTGTCACCATCACCAAGTAATAAGCCTTTCATAAGTAACCTAATTGCATCTTCCTCACTTATACCTCTACTTTCTAAATAAAACATTTTATCTTTACTAAATTCTCCGATATAAGCGGCATGATTTGAAAAAGTATCATAATTTCTAATAAGTAAATTAGGTTTAATAACACTTTCTCCATCTTTTAAATTAATTATTTGATTTTCTTGATTACATATACACTTATCCATTTCTTTAGGTACTAAACCTGTTACATTAAATTCTAACTTTTTATCCCCAGTATTAACACCATGACATATAATTTTACTTTCTGTATTACTTGACATATGATTAACATCTATTTTACACACATTATCATTATTACTTATAATGCTAAGATGATATACAACCTTAGCATTTTCTCCATTTAAATTAATTTTTATATTTACACTTTTATCCACAACATAATGATATATTTCTAATGTTTCATCTTTATTTATATCAAATACACCATCATTATTTATATATATAACTTTATTCATTATAACCTACTTGTTCAGTTTCAATCGCTAAAGACATATCCCCAGTTTTAACAATCTTACCATCTTTCATAATATGAACATAATCAGGTTTTATCATTTCAAGTATTCTTGGATAATGTGTAATAATAAGTACCTGAGTATCTGGATTTTCCTTTTTATATTCATTTATATTTTCAGCAACAATTTTTAAAGAGTCCACATCAAGTCCAGAATCTATTTCATCTAATATAATAAGTTTAGGTTTTAACATTTTTATTTGCAATACTTCATTTTTCTTTTTTTCACCACCAGAAAATCCAGCATTTACATGTCTATGTATCATATCACGTGAAAACTTTAAATCATCTAAAGATTTATTAACATCACTTATAAATTTAAAATAATCTATATGTTTACCAGTTTGTTCTTCATAAGCATTTTTTAAAAACTCACTATTTGTAACACCATCTATTATAGTGGGATCTTGCATAGCTAAAAAAATACCAAGTTTTGCTCTTTCATCAACACTCAAATCATTTATTTTTACACCATTAAATACTATTTCTCCATCATTTACTTCAAATAAAAAGTGTCCCATTATAGCCTTAGAAAGTGTAGATTTTCCTGTACCATTTGGTCCCATTATAGCATGAACTTCACCATTACCAACCTCTAAAGAAAGACCATCTAATATTTTTTTATCCTCATTTTTTAAACTAACAACTAAATTCTTTATACTTAACATAATTACCACCTTACTTATTAATTTTTTCAACCAAAGTTATTACTTCATCTATTATATCTAATTTATCATTTTTCACATTATCAACCATACATGTTTTCATATGACTTTTAAGCATATTATTTCCAAGACTTTTTAAAGAATGCATTGATGCCGATAGTTGCATAATAATATCACTACAATATCTATCATCTTCTACCATTTTTTTTATTCCTCTTATTTGGCCTTCAATTACATTTAGTCTTTTTATTATATTTTGCTTTTCTTCTTCACATCTATGTTTATTTTTCTTACACATTTTACATACTTCATGCACAAATATCACCTAACACATATTATACACCCCCACAGGGTATATTGTAAAGAATTTACTTGCGCAAGATACCATATTATTATATAATTAGGTTAAGCCGCTATAGTATAATGGTATTACAAATCCATGGTAAGGATTAAATCAGTGTTCAATTCACTGTTGCGGCACCATTAGAGATTAAAAGCCCGTATTCATGGGCTTTTTGCATAAGCATTTTTCCAACAATATAGAAACTAATTCGGAGGGTAACATGAAAGTATATTTACAAGCAATTAAATTACTATTTAATAAATTTGTTTTAAGAAAAAAAAACGGAATGGTAATTAAAAATTTTTCTGAAAATATGGGCATAGTTTATATTAAACTAGCACAAATGTTAGCTACTCAAAACTTTGGAAATATATTTACAGAAGAAGATAGACAAATACTATCAAGTATATGTGACAATTGCAACCCTATTAGTTATGATAAAATTGAAAAAATATTAAAAGAAGAATATGGAGATAGCTTAGAAAACATTTTTAGTTTTATTGAACATAAACCGGTTGGCTCTGCATCTGTATCACAAGTACATAGAGCAATACTAAAAACTGGCGAAGAAGTAGCCATAAAAATTAAAAGAAAAGACATAACCCAATCAATAGATGAAGATATCAAAGAAATCAGGAAAATTGTACATAAATTTGGAAAATTTGTTAACTTTGGCAACTACACTGGAGGAGATCACGCCTTGGACTTATATCTAGAATGGATAAAGCAAGAAACAGATTTTTCACTTGAAAAAGAAAACATTAAAATGTATCAAGAATTCGCTAATAGTGTTAATGGCAAAGTAAGTAGAACTAAGAAAATTAAAGTACCTAAATTATATGAAAAATACTGCACAGATAATATAATTGTCATGGAATTTATAAGAACTAAAACTATTAACAAATTAGAATTAACCAACGAAAATAAAGCTAAAATTATTACAGCTTTAAACAGTTATATTAAATCCAGTTTTTGGGCCATGTTCCATGATAAACAAATTGTCTTTCACGGAGACCCTCACAGTGGAAACATCTGCATAGATGAAGAGGGAAATATTTGTTTTTTAGATATGGGATTACTCTGCAACCTTAATGACAAAGAAGCCAAATTATGTAGAAAATTATTCTTAACAGCTTACTCAGAAAACTATGAAAAACTATATGATATGTTAATTCCATACGGAAATATGAGTGAAGAAAAAAAACAATCATTTAAAGAAGAATGTAAAAAGTATTGTAAAGAAGTAAAGAAAAAAGATGTTTCTTATTATTTTATAGATTTAATTAATATCTGCCTAAACTACGAATTTGACCCTCCAGATTTCTTATTTAAAATGGCTAAGGCCTTCGTTTGCTTAAATGGTATAAGTAATTTTACCAATAATAAATGCAGTGCCAGAGAGTTATTACAAGAACAAACAATGGAATATTTAATTAAAAGAAGTTTAAATGATTGCCAAGAAATAGTGACAGATAGCTTACATATTGCACCAAAAGCCATAGAAAATATTGCACAATATGGTTTAGTAAATACTATAGCAAAAGTAACAAGTAATGATGAATTAAAAAAAGATATAAGAGATTCTTTAAATAATTTAAAAGAATTATTAGAATTAATTAAAATATCATCTAATGAAGAGATTTTTATACAATCAGACCAAACACGTAACAGAACTAAAAACATTTAAAAAACAAATATTTTATTTAAGAAACACCTAAAAAGAAAAGTAACATCTACTTTTCTTTTTCATAGAATAAAATGGTGAATTAATTATGTATACTTTGAAAAAACTTCCATTTACTTTTTATGAACTTGAACCATTCATAGATACCCACACCATCGGACTTCACTACCACAAGCATCAAGATTATTATCTAAAAGCCCTCAATAAAATATTAGAAAAATACAATTTTAACTACCAAATTGAAGATTTATATAATCATTTAGATGAAATAAAAGATGAGGATAAAAATGATGTAATATTTTATCTCGGAGGTGTTATAAATCATGACTTATACTGGGAAACAATTAATCCAAATAACAAAGAAAAACCAAAAGGCAAACTACTTGATGCCATAAATAAAAAATATGGTTCAATGAATAATTTCTGGAATGAATTTAAAAATTTAACCACTAATTTAAAAGGTTCCGGTTATGTATTTTTAATCAAAGATAAAAATAATAACATTGATTTAATGACTACTTCTAATCAAGATAACCCAAGATTATATGGTTACACTCCATTGCTTACTTTGGATCTCTGGGAACATGCTTATTATTTAAATTATGAAAATGATAAGTTAAAATACTTTGATAATTTTAAAACAATTGTAAATTTCAATTATGCTAATAAATTATTCAACTGAAAAAAGGAAGCTCACACTTCCTAATTTTTATATCTTTCTTTAACTAATTCTTTATTTTCTTTTGAATAACCCACTAAAACATCTGGAACTCTATTAATAATATTTTGATATAATTCATCAAAAGCAGCTTTACTTTTTTTACTCATAGCATTAACTAAAGCAATTACATTTGTTTTCTTATCATTTGTAATTACATAAAGACTTTTATTAGTGACTATTCCTCTTTGTCTAGTAATAAATGGATATATCCAAACAATATCTTTTAGTTCAATAAGTTTCACTCCACTACCATAACTTAAAATGTAATTATCAGTTAGATATACGTGACACTCTTTACTATGGATACCACTTCCATTTATTATATCACCCTCAACTTTTTCAAGTTCCCTTCCATGTTCTAAAATCATCTTTTTACATTTTTTATTTCTAACAAAATATGTAATTATTAAGGCAATACCACTTAGTGAAAATATTCCAAATAATATTAAAGCCGAAATAGCTTGTTCACTATTTTTCCAAGAAGTATCTAAGTAAATTTCACCTACTGTAGATTTCAAAGTATCTATTGAATAAGTATTACCATCTTCATCAGTTAAAAATTCTTGTAAATACTTATATATTTCTGTATCACTTTTTAATGTATAACCATAAATAGTAACTGCATCAGGCTTATCCATTTCAGTATCATCTAAAGTATATTCTTGTATTTTACGTAATTTTTCAAAATTTTCATTATCAAGCATTATAACATGAGGATTATTATCCTCATCAAATACTAAATAATAATCACGTTTTTTATTATCCACAGTTTCAGTTGCAAAAGCACTATCAAGTAAACTAACATTTACTTTAGCATAAACTCCTTCACTAGTTTTATTACTAAGTTTCACAAACTCAGTATTTGCCTCATCAAAATACAAAAGTAAACCAAGTCCCATAAAGAAAACAAATAAAATAATACCCATAACAAGTAAACTTTTCTTTGCTTTCAAATTCTTATAAAATTCTTCCATCTTCAAACTCACTCCCGATTTAATTATATATGTTTATTCTTCTAATGTAAACATTATTTATAAAATTTAACTCTAAAAGTAGTCTTATTATTCCTACTTTCCACTCTAATATTTCCATTATCTTTTTCAATTATTTCTTTAGCTAAAGAAAGCCCTATTCCAAAATTATTTTCATCATTATTTTTCTTATAAAATCTATCAAATATATGATGCATATCTTCTTTACTTATTTCTTCTCCATAATTCACAATTTCTAAACTTACATATATTCCATTATCAATATAATTTACATATACATCATTATTTTCATGACTATATTCTATAGCATTTTTTACTATATTTGTGATAGCTTCACATTCCCATTTATAATCCCCCACAAATGTTACATCATTTTTACCCTTTACATGAATATTTACATTTTTAAGTTCTCTTAAAATATCTACATTTTTTAAAACATCAAATACTAATTCTTTAACTACTATTTTATTTTTTTCAAACTTAACAACATTAGCATCAAATCTTGATAACTTAAGCATAGCATAAATCAAAAAGTTAATATTTTCAATTTGCTTTCTAATATCCACTAAATACTCATGTCTTTTTTCTTCGCTTACATTTTCTTCCAAAAGAGTATCAATCATAAGAGTAATTCCTGTAAGGGGCGTCTTTAACTGATGAGAAATATTAGCTAAATTATCTTTTATTTTAAGTTTATCATCATATTCTCTTGCATACATTTCTTTTAAACACACTGTGGTAGTATAAATTTCATTTTTAAGAATTGACAAATCACCTTCCACATTATCAATTATTTCTAAATCATATATACCTTCATTTATTCTTTTTAAATAATTAGTAATATCTTCAGTATTCTTTCTATATTTTCTCTTTTTAAAATAATATCCTATTCCACAAACTATCCCAAATATTCCAAAAACACTTATATTTATAATTAAATTTTTATAATATACATAGTCTAAACTTTTTATATAACTTATATCACTTTCTGTAAACCCATACTTTTTTAATGTATCACTACTATTTCTCCTTTTACTTGAAGACACAATCTTAACCAAGTCCTCACTTTTTACTTCGGGATATTTAGTAAGAACAACCTCTATTATTTCACTTGTTACTCCATTTACTTCATGAGCATACTTTTTATAAGATAAATAATTACAAACAAATACTAAAATTAAAAGAGTTACAAACCATAAACTATATTTTTTCATAAATCCACCCTATAACCAATACCTTTAATTGTTTTAATAAAATTATCATTACCTATTTTTTCTCTTATTCTTTTTATGTAAACACTCAAAGTATTATCATTAACAAATTTACCAGATGCATCCCAAATTCTATCTATAATTACATCTCTAGTAACTAGCCTTCCACTATTTTCTAAAAGCAAAAACAATATTTTAAGCTCTAAACCAGTTAATTCAACTTCTATATTATTAGCGTACACTTTGTAGGCATCCATATCAAAACTAATATTCTCAAATGTTTTAATATTATTTTTCTTATTTCTTTTAATAATATTATTTATCCTTGATAAAAGCTCTTTAGACCTAAAAGGTTTTATTATATAATCTTGTACACCCAAGTCAATTGCTTTAACTACATCATCTTCTTCATCTTTAGCACTTAAAACTAAAGCTGGAACATTTACATATTGTTTAAAAAAATCTAATCCATTTCCATCCGGAAGCATAACATCAAGTATAACTAAATCAAAAGCATCATTAATTTTTTCTTTTGCTTCTTTAATATTTCTAGCAACATCAACATTATAATCATGTTCTTCAAGCAAAAAACTTATTGCTTTTATTATCATTTCATTATCTTCAACTAAAAGTATTTTCACCTAAAACACCTCACATATATAATACCATATTTTAAGAAAAATTAGGTCAATCGAACCTAATTTTTATATATTTTCATCCTTAATAGTATCAATTATATTTTCACTTTTTGTTTTTCTTAAAGCAAAATACATAATTAAACTAACGAGAATATAGACAACAAATATTGCTATTAAAATAGCTTGCCATGGAAATATAAAACCATAATCACTACCATTTGCAAATGCCCTATAAATAGCAAATGAACCTAATATACCTAAAGGAATACCAATAATTAATGCTTTCGTAGAATACATAATTGACTCTAAGTTAATCATTT
>ERZ827168.3417-NODE-3417-length-16245-cov-4.902718_pt1 | contig 16245 bp, 17 predicted proteins | sample MGYA00519868_ERZ827168 | MGnify/ENA primary metagenome ERZ827168 (study PRJEB31778, sample SAMEA3449271) | human gut metagenome | biome: human gut; feature: human-associated habitat; material: faeces | place: United Kingdom | collected 2010/2012 ...
GGGTTACCTTTTGTCCGCACAAAAGGTAACGTATGAAGTAATGTGTCATGTTATCGAACTGTCGGGCGGGGATCGGTATCTCGGGCAGATGGTTTTCGGGCAGCAGCCTGCGGGGACCGCTTTCGAACGCGAGTGAGTTGCGGGCCTCCGCTGGGGCGAGGCTGCGGCCCGCGCAGTCCTGCGGCCCGCACGACTCTGAAGAGTCGCGCGCCTTGCCGACCGAAAGAACAAATATTTAGCGAAAATGAAAAAACTACCGTTCATATCGGCCCTCCTGCTTGCGGCCGTATTGGCCGCGACGGGATGCGGCGGCACGAAAGGCACGAAAGATGCGAAGGGCACGTATGTCAACCCGCTGAAGACGGCGGAGGGCGACACGCTGCGCATAGCCGATCCTTTCGTATACAAGCACGAGGGCATTTATTACCTGACGGGCACTACGGGTAACGACGGGTTCGACTACTACACCTCGCCCGATCTGGTGACGTGGAGCCGCGGCGGCACGCTCTACAAGCGTCCCGCCGACCACTTCGGCACCGACTGCTTCTGGGCCCCCGAGGTGAAGTACTACCGCGGCCGTTTCTACATGACGTACAGCTGCGCCGACCCCGTGCGCGGCATCCTGCTCACCTGCCTTGCCGTGAGCGACACCCCCGACGGCCCGTTCCGCGACCTCCGCACGCCGTGGTTCGCACCCGAATACTCGGCCATTGACTGCCACATCTTCGTCGATGACGACCCTCGCGCCACGCCCTACCTCTATTATTCGTGCAACGGTCATCGCGACGGCTATGCGTTCGGCGAGATCTACGCCGTGCGGCTGAAGGAGGATCTGTCGGGCTTCGACGGCGAGCCGATACTCATCTCGCAGGCCTCGCAGCCATGGGAGCTGGTCCGCAGCGAGGTGAACCGCTGCAACGAGGGTCCGTTCGTGTTCAAGCACGGCGACACCTACTACATGACCTACTCGGCCAACGACACGGGCTACGAGTTCTACGGCGTGGGCGTCTCCACCGCCCCTTCGCCGCTCGGTCCGTGGACCAAGGCAGACGACAATCCGCTGATGACCACCGACCTGTCGGCGGGCATCTCGTCGCCCGGGCACAATTCGATAGTCGAGTCGCCCGACGGCAGCGAGACATTCATCGTCTACCACCGCCATGCCGATCCGCACGGCGAGCGCCCCTCGTGGGACAGGGTGACCTGCATCGACCGCATCCGTGTCGACAGTGCGGGCCGCCTGCGCATGGACGGTCCAACGACCGACCCGCAGCGGCTGCCCGAATGACGGTATGCGGCGTTAATGCACCTGCGGCCCGAACATACATTCGGGCCGCAGGTGTTTTTTCGTCGTTTCGGGCGGGTCAGTATCGTCTGCGGTTGTAGCCGCCGCGATTGTTACCGCCGAAGCTGCCGCGGGGACGTTCCTCGCGCGGACGGGCCACGTTGACGGTGAGGACCTTGCCTTCGAACTCGGTGCCGTTCACGGCGTCGATGGCCGCCTGTCCCTGCTCGTCGTCGGGCATCTCGACGAAGCCGAAGCCGCGCGAACGGCCCGTCTCGCGGTCGGTTATGATGTGTGCCGACGACACTTCGCCATATCGGGCGAAGAGCGCCTCGAGACTTTCGTCCTTGGTTTTCCAGTTGATGTTTGCAACGTAAATGTTCATTTCCTTAAATATAAAATTGTTAGGTAATCATATGTCTCAATGTCCCCATGTTTCATTGCCGCAATATAAAATCCGACTCTCGTCCGCCCGCGGCCGCAGGCCGCGTTTGCAGATCTGACCCTCCCCTAAATCCCCTCCTCGGGAGGGGACTTCGGTCGCTGCGCTCCGAAAAAGGTATATTAAAGTATATAATCACGAATTGTTATCATTACCGAGTGTCGGGCGTGCGGACCTGCCGCACCCCGAACATCCGTCGGGTCATGCTCGTGCGTCCGATTCGGCGGGATGCAGGCGGTCGCCCGTGAGCCGACGCACGGCGCGGAGCATATCCTTCTCGTCCTGCGTGCAGAATGTCACGGCCCTGCCGCTGTTGCCCGCGCGCCCCGTGCGGCCTATGCGGTGGACGTACGTTTCGGCCACGTCGGGCATGTCGTAGTTCACCACCAGGTCGAGCCCGTGTATGTCTATTCCGCGTGCCGCTATGTCGGTGGCCACTATGGTGCGTATGCGCCCCTGCTTGAAATCGGCGAGGGCTTGCTGGCGGGCGTTCTGCGACTTGTTGCCGTGGATGGCCCGCGCCTCGACGCCCCGTTTGGCGAGTTGGCGGACGATCTTGTCGGCGCCGTACTTGGTGCGCGAGAATACGAGGGTCGACTTTTCCGCCTGCCTGCCGAGGATGTCGACGAGCAGCGCCATCTTGTCGGGCTTCTCCACCATGTAGAGATATTGCTCCACCGTCTCCGCCACGGTCGATTCGGGAGCCGCCTCCACGCGGCCCGGCTTGTGGAGCAGCTTGCGCGAGATCTCCACTATCTCCTGCGGCATGGTGGCCGAGAAGAGCATGGTCTGCTTGCGCTCGGGCAGCAGCGGCAGCAGACGTTTTATGTCGTGTATGAAACCCATGTCGAGCATGCGGTCGGCCTCGTCGAGAACGAAGCATTCCACCTCGGCGAGGTCCACGTAGCCCTGCCCGATGAGGTCGAGCAGACGCCCGGGCGTGGCGATGAGTATGTCGACGCCGCGGCCGAGACGCTCGGTCTGCGGCTTCTGGTTCACGCCGCCGAATATCACGGCGCGGCGCAGGTCGGAGTATTTGCAGTACTGCGCGAATTCCTCGTCGATCTGTATGGCCAGCTCGCGCGTGGGCGTGAGTATCAGGGCGCGTATGCGGGGCTTGGCGCCGCGCTCCGTCCTGCGCTTGCGCAGGCGTTCGATTATGGGTATGGCGAATGCGGCCGTCTTGCCCGTGCCCGTCTGGGCTATGCCTATGATGTCGCGGCCGCTCATCGCCTCGGGTATGGCCTGCTGCTGTATGGGGGTCGGCGATACGTAGTTCTTCTCTTCGAGGGCGCGGAGCGTGGAGCGCGAGATATTGAGTTGTTGGAAAGTCATAAAAAGTCGTTGGACCCGTTGCGCGGGTCGGTTAAATAAATCGTGTTATGGGAGTATCCGTCATTATCAATAACATTACTGCGACCCGCAGGCCGCGCAGACACGGGAGACGATAATGACGTCGTTGTTTGATGGCGGCCGCCTTCGGGTGCGGCCGTTTCCAAAGAAGATTCAGAATAACCCCCTGTTGTCCGCACGGCAAAGGTAGACATAATATTCGGATCTCGGCCCCGTTATCCGATTTTTCTCGAAAAAAAGTCTTTTGCGCGTACTGCGGGCGCTTTCGGCGTCATTTGCGGGGGCCGAAAGCCCGCTGCCCGTCGGGCGGGTGCCGCGTTTCGGCGCGTTTATTGTTCAGCGAACGGAAAAATCGTGTTATGGGAAATATAGTGCAATCGCTCTGGTCGCGCATCCGTGCCGCGCTGGGAAAAGCCATGTCGCGGGTGCATCCTTTCGTTCTGCTGGTCTCGTGCCTCGGCATACTGCTGGCCTACCTGACGGGCATGTACGCCACGGGCTCGTTCCACTCCACCTCGCGGTGGATGGGCGCCATGCTGGCCTGCACCTCGGTCGTGGTGGTGCTCCACATGCCCGGGTACAAGGAGGCCCTGCGGGCGGGATGGATCAGGGTGCTGGGCACCTTCCTCGGGGCGCTGGTGGCCTATCTCTATCTGCTGGTGCTGCCCTTCTCGGTGGTGGGGATGCTGCTGGCCGTCTTCGTGCTGGAGATGATCTGCATGATACTCAACATGTACGGCAGCGGCAGCATAGCCACCATCACCATGCTCATCATTCTGCTGGTGTCGAAGATGTCGCCCGAGGTCGACCCCGCGGTCAACTGTTCGCTGCGATTCTTCGAGGCCACCGTGGGCGTAGGCGTGGGCGTCGGGCTGCTGTGGATCATCGAGCGGTGGAACCGCTGGCGGCACAAGCTGCTGGCCATGGGGCGCAGCGACGACGGCAACCCCGTCGACATGGACACCATGCCGCTGCGCTGGGGCCACCTTCGGGTGCTCATCGTCGCCTCGCTGGGGCAGGTGACGGGCGCGGGGCTGGCCACGATAGTAGGTGTGGTGATCCCCATGATCCGCCTCGCGGCGCATCCCGACCTTTCGCCTGCCATGCAGGGCGTCGTGGCGGGCGCGAGCCTGGTGGGAATCATGGTCGGATCGGTGCTGTTCGGCGCGTGGAGCGATCGTCGCGGATATCTGTTCTTCTTCAGGCTGTGCCCCGCCATAATACTGCTTGCCGCGCTGTATGCCTTCTTCGCCGACAGCGTGCACTCGCTCGTGGGCTCGCTCTTCGTCATGGGCCTTGGCATCGGCGGCGGATACAGCCTCGATTCCGACTACATATCGGAGATCATGCCGCGCCGTCTGCGTCTGGTGATGGTGGGCGTGGCCAAGGCCTCGTCGGCCATAGGCAACATCGTCATGGCCGCGGCGGGATTCTATCTGCTCAGGGTGTGGGGCACGCCCGACCACTGGAACCGCCTGCTGCTTCTGGTGGCCGTGATGGCGGTCGTGATGCTGCTGTGCCGCATACGCTTCGAGCAGAGCCCCGGGTGGCTTATGGCGCACGGACGTGCTGAAGAGGCCGAGCGCGCCGTGCGCTACTTCCTCGGCCCCGACGTGCGTATGGGCGAGATCCGCAGCCGCGCCGACCGCAGCGATCGGCCACGGGCGTCGTGGAGCGGGCTGCTTAGGCGCGGCAATGCGGGGCGCATCGTCTTCAGCGGCGTGCCGTGGGCCTGCGAGGGCTTCGGCGTCTACGGCGTGGGGGTGTTCCTGCCCGTGCTGATCATGGCGCTGGGGCTCGACCCCGCCTCGACGGGCGCGTTCGACCACATAGTCTCGTCGGTCAAGACGAGCACATATATAAATATGTTCGTATTGCTCGGATTCGTCGCGGGACTGCTGCTGGTGAACCGAATCTACCACGTGAGGATGCAGACATGGGGTTTCCTGCTCTGCTCGGCGGGCCTCGGGCTGCTGCTGGCGGGATACGAGCTGCACCTCTCCAAGTGGACCATGATAGCGGGATTCATGATATTCGAACTGTTCCTCAACGCGGGGCCGCACCTTATGACATTCATCATTCCGCCGCAGATCTACCCCGTGGCCGACCGCGGTGCGGGCAGCGGACTGGCGGCGGCATTCGGCAAGGCGGGTGCCGTCGTGGGTGTGGCAGCTGTTCCTCTGCTGCTCAAGTTGGGCGGCATAGCCGCCGTCATGTCGGTGACGATAGCCGTGCAGCTTGTCGGTGCCGCCGTCACCGCCTTCGTCGGGCGCAGGGTGCTGCCTGCGTCGCCTGCGGGGACGAATCCCGAGCTGCGTCACGACGTGTGATCCGCCGCCCTACCGCGTCGGCGCGTATTTCATTCGGCACGGGCGTTCGAGTCCGCACGCCTCCAGCAGCCGACTGTCGGCGAAGATGCTCTGCGTGTCGCCGTCGGCCGCTATGCGTCCCTCGTGCATCACTATGGTGCGGGGGCACAGATCGGGTATCATGTCCATGTCGTGGGTGGCGATGAGCATGGTGTGGTCGAAGCGGGCGAGCAGATCGATTATCTGACGTCGGGCGCGAGGATCGAGATTCGACGTGGGCTCGTCCATGACCAATATCGACGGCTCCATGGCCAGCACCGCGGCTATGGCTGCCGTCTTCTTCTGTCCGCCCGAGAGGCGGTAGGGTGCCGCGTCGCGCAGCGCCTCGGCGCCCACGGCCCGCAGTGCCCGCGTCACGCGCTCCCCGATCTCCTCGGAGGTGAGTCCCATGTTGGCGGGACCGAACGCCACATCCTCGCCGACGGTGGGCATGAACAGCTGGTTGTCGGCATCCTGGAACACCAGTCCCACCGTCTGCCTTACTATGGGCAGAGTCTTGCGCGTGACGGTTATGCCGCCCATGACCACGCGGCCGCCCGAGGGCAGCAGCAGGCCGTCGGCATGCAGCAGCAGGGTCGACTTGCCTGCGCCGTTCATCCCAACCAAAGCGGCCTTCTCGCCGTGTCGGAGGGTGAACGACACACCCCGCAGGGCCTCGTGCCCGTCGGGGTAGGAGTAGCGTACGTCGTCGAATTGCAGAAAATGGTGACTCATAACGGAAAAACCTCTTATATAAACATCGCCGCCAGCCGCTCGGCGGGATACAGCGTCCGCACGGCCAGCAGCGCGGCGCACCATGCGGCGAGGATCGCCGTGTCGCGCCGCCGCCACCTCTCGCCGTCCGAGTCGGTGGCGGGGATGCGGCCCGTGAATCCGCGTGCGAGCATGGCGTCGTGTATGCGCTCGGCACGGTCGAGGCTGCGGACGAGCAGCTGTCCGACCGTCTCGGCCCACATCCCTAAAGGGTAGGAGCGGCGTCCGTAGCCTCGGCTGTCGCGGGCGCGCAGCATTTCGAGCGTCTCCTCCGATAGCAGACGCAGGTAACGGAACACGAACAGCAGCTGCGAGGTGAAGAGCGTCGGAACGCCCAACCGTTGCAGGCTGCGGCAGAAGCGCAGATAGCCCGTCGTGCGGATCAGCACGATCAGCATCTGCACCGACAGCATGCCGCGCACGAGTATCGACACGAACACGATCCACCCCTCGGTGACGTTCACGCCCCACATGCGGAAAACCGTGTCGCGCAGATATATCGGATTGAACATGCCTATCATGGCGGCGAACGGCAGCACCGCGAGCGAGCGGCGGAATACCGTGCCGTAGCCTATGCCGCCCGCCGCGGCGGCAGCTATGGGAAAGAGGGCGTAGAGCAGCAGTTCGGACAATCGGACGAGCGGCACGGAGAGCATCGTGACGAGGTAGAGCGTCGCGGCCGCGGTCTTGGCCCGCGCGTCCATGTCGTGGAGCGGGCTTCGGCTCTGTGCGGCGCGTTCCACGTCGTCGAGCGTGCATAGGAGGCGTTGCAGTCTCTCTTTCATCGGCGCCGCACGCTCCGCAGGATCCCCGAAATGCCCAGAGCCGCGACTATGATCGCGCCGCTGCCTATCACTCCCGCCGCCGAGGCGTTGTAGTCGGGCATGACGGCCGTGCGCTCGACCACGGCGGCTGCGGCTCGGTGAAGGCGTCCGTCGGCACCCTCGGGCTCGGGCGTTCCCGCCGTCCTCTCCACCGACCATTCGAGCCCGTCGGGATCCGACGAGGCTATCCGCGAGATGCCTCCGAGCAGCAGCGCGGCCAGTGCCGCCGTGACGGCGATCTTGGCTGCCGAGCGGCCGCTCGGTGTCGCCCGACTGTCAGCGTCGGCCGTCTGTTCGGGGCGGTAGCGGCGCACCACGCAGAGCACGGCGGCGGTGGCTGCGCCCTCGCACAAGCCTATGACCAGATGTATGGGCATCATGAAGAGCAGAAAGCGCCCTGCGGGCAGGGCCGTTATGCCCGACAGCTCTGTCTCGGCCGTCACGGCCGCGGCCCCCATTTCCAGAGCCGCCACGGAGGCGAGTATCGAGGCGGTGAAGATGCGCCCCGTCGACGCGCCGCGCCGCATGAGCGGGCGGAACACGAGCGGATAGGCGACCAGACACGACAGCGCGGCCATGTTGAGTATGTTGCATCCCAGGGCCAGAAATCCGCCGTCGGCGAACACGAGGCATTGCAGGACGAGCACCGAACAGAGCGTGACGAACGCCGCCCACGGCCCGAGCAGCGCCGCGAGCAGTATGCCGCCCACGATGTGGCCGCTCGACCCCGTGCCCGGGATGGAGAAGTTTATCATCTGCGCGGCGAATATGAAGGCTCCCATGACCCCCATCATCGGCACCGTATGACGTTCCTGCCGTGCGTCGGCGTCGTCTTCGGCCCGTCGGCCGACCTTGCGGACAGCGACGGCTATGAGTGCTGTCGAAACGGCTCCCGTCGCCGCGAATACGGCGGGGGATACCAGTGCGTCGGACATGTGCATGGCGTGTGTGTCGTTATCGGTTCAGATGTTTTTTGTTGTCGGCGTTCCAGTTCGAGTGGTCGGGCTTCTCCGCCTCGTCGAACTTCAGCAGAGGCAGCAGGAACAGCCACGTGACGATGCAGAACGGCGCGGTCAGGGTGGCTATCCCCAGCGGAGCCGTCAGGGTGTCCATTCCCGCCTGCATGAATACGGTGACCGTTATTCCAAGCAGCGCCCACACCGCCGAGCGCGCGGAGGGCTTGTAGAATACCGTGGCCAGGGCTATGGCCGTAAGCACGGGGCTGAAACCGTAGAGTCCGCCTGCGATGTCGGAACCCGAGGCGCCGAAGGCCAGCGCCACGACCAGCGCTACGGCCGAACCTATGGCCGCCCACAGTGCCGCCCAACGGTTGCCGAGCATGAGTCCTATGAGAAAGAGCAGTCCCGTGACCCATGAATCTATGAGGAACACCTGCCCTATACCCTTGAGCCAGTAGACGAGCAGATGCCACGGCCGCATGTCGACGGCCGAGGATACCGCCTCGGGCAGCGTCGGGTCCGACATGTGCTCGGCCCCTATGCCGTTCATCGCGCGGGCCGCGAGCAGGAATATCCACGTGCAGAGCACGAACGGGAAGGTGAACGAGTTGACCTTCCACGGAGCCATCACGTTGTTCATGGCCGTGCGCACCCACACCGTGAGCGCCGAGCACAGCACGAGCGCGAGCCACATCCACACGGTGTTGCCCATGAAGGTGGGGAAGGCGCACCCGACCAGCACTCCGTTGAATCCCCAGAGTCCCTGTATGCCGTCGCCCGCGGGCAGTCCGAGCAGACGCCCCGTGAGGGTCGACACCGCCAGTCCGAGCAGCGCGCCCCAGGCAACGATGCCCGTTCCCGAGGCGAACGAACCCCAGAATATGCCGCAGAGGAATAGCAACCCCGTCCATTCGCTGTTCTGGAACATCACCTGCCCCGCGCCGCGCAGCATCGATCGGACGAATTGCGCGGGCGACGCGGCCGCCTCGTATGTCATCATCGTTTTGTTTGTCATAATGATAGATTTAGTGGTTAATATTCGTTTTCCTACCTCCACGGGAATTCCTCGGGCAGAGGGCGCCCCTTCACCTGCGACCGCACCGCCGAGCAGAACCCGCGCACGAGCCGCTTCACGGGCTGCGTCTCCGCGCCGAGCACCTTGTAGAGCAGTCCGCAGCCGTTGGGCAGCCGCGAGATGCCCGCGGCCGTCGAACTTCGGTCGTCGATGAACGCCTCGGTGGCGTCGTATATGGCGTCGGCATGCTCGGGCGGCGTGAGCAGCACTACGTTGGCGAAGACGTCGAAGCCGTTCATCACGCCCACCGTCGAGGGCGGCGCCTCGGCGGGACGTATGACGAACTTCTCGCGGAACAGCCGCTCGCCGTCGGGGCGTCGGGCGCGCGTGCATACCGACAGTATGTCGTAGCGGAACCGCTCGCCGTCGCCGAAGTATTTGCGGCCGCTCATGTATATCTCGGCATAGACCAGCGTGGCCGTGGGGGCGATTTCGATGAGGGTGTCGGCTATGAAGCGCGTGTGGCGGCAGGGGATGGTCGGCTCGGGAAGGTACTCCATGTAGGCGCCCGCCTCCAGCGTGAACCGCTGCGTGAGTCCCGAGAAGTTGTGGCGCATCTCGGCCAGCTTGGTCGCCGCGCCCGTCGAGATGTGGGCGTAGGCGTCGCGGCGCACGACGAAATGCTGTTCGTAGCGGTCGCCGTCGACGTTGGGCCCTCCCGACGAGAGGATGTAGACGCACGGCATCTCGGGCATGGCCTCGTCGAAATAGAGAGCCTGCTGGACTATGAGGGGCGCGTGCCGCTCCCAGTCGCGCATTATAGATCTGCCGTCGGCGTCCAGCTCGAAGCCCAGACGCAGGAGGCCCTTTTTCCCTGGCGCGCCGACGTGCATCGCCTTCGGCTCTTCGAGGTAGGGGCGCATCTCGCGCGCCGCAGCGAACGCCGCGGTCATGCCTCGGCGGGTTGTTCGGCCTTGCGGTCGAGATCGAACAGTGCCATGTCGCGGATCATCTCCACCAGCGGCCCGATGCCCTCGCCCGTCATGCAGTTGGTGAAGACGAAGGGCTTGCCCGGACGCATGGCCTCCGAATCGCGGCGCATCACCTCCAGATCGGCATGCACGTAGGGTGCAAGGTCGGTCTTGTTGATGACCAGTATGTCCGACTGCGAGATGCCCGGGCCGTCCTTGCGGGGGATCTTGTCGCCTGCGGCCACGTCGATGACGTAGATGAAGAAGTCGACCAGCGCGGGACTGAAGGTGAGCGTGAGGTTGTCGCCGCCCGATTCGATCAGCACCACGTCGCCGTCGGGGAAACGGGCCTCCATCTCCTCCACTGCCGCTATGTTCATCGAGGGGTCCTCGCGCACGGCGGTGTGGGGGCATGCGCCCGTCTCGACGCCTATGATGCGTTCCTCGACCAGAATGCCCTTCAGCATGCGGCGCACGTGTTTGGCATCCTCGGTGGTCACCACGTCGTTGGTTATGACCAGCACCTTGTAGCCCATGTCGAGCAGGCGCGGGGTGATGGCCTCTATGAGGGCGGTCTTTCCCGATCCCACGGGGCCGCCGATTCCTATTCTGCAAGTAGAGTTCATAAACTGTTGACGCTTATGTAAGAATTGGTTTTATTGTAAAGCCTGTTCGCCGACGGCGGCAGGAGTGCGACAGCAGTCCGCCGCGTGGGGGCGGCGGCGAACTGCCGACATCGCACTGCGATGTCGATTCTTAATTCATGAACATACGCGACGAGCCCTTCTCGTGCATCGAGGCCAGAATGTCGGCCTGCGGGGCGAAAGCGTGCATCTCGTCGATCGTCATGTCGCGAATTTCGTCGTAGAGAGAGTCCGTGCGGTCGCCCAGACGGTAGAGTATCCGCTGCGTGTCGTAGTGCGACACCCTCACGCAGCGCAGGGCCGCGCCGAGCACCATGTTGGCCGTACCGTAGCAGTGCGAGGCGAAGAGTCCGCGCTCGGATATGCCGCATGCGGCGAACAGAATGCCCTGCGCCACGGGGTAGGAGCCTTCGGCCGTGCCGCGCTTCACCTCGCCGAGCCATCGCGACATGATGCCGTCGTCGACCAGCAGCGTCGCCAGCTCGGCCAGCTTGCGCCCCATGCGCCGCAGCATCTGCCGCGCCTCGGCGTTCATCTTGCAGAGCATCAGGGTGCGGTCGGCTTCGGTTATGCCGTCGTAGTCGAAGCCGAGGCGGCTGCGACAGGCGTGTAGGGCCGCTATGCCGTCGGTGTGCGCGGTCTGCCGCACCATGTCGAGCACGTATTCCTCCAGCGTGGAGGCGTCGCGGACCAGCCCCGTCTGCGCGGCGGTCTCCAGACCGTTCGAGAACGAGAAGGTGCCCACGGGCAGCGCCGAGTCGGTGAGCTGCACGAGGCGCATCGCTTCGGCGATTGACTGACGCGACGGCTTCATCGCTGCACGGCGTGTTCGTGGTGGTGATGGTGCACGTCGGCGTCGGGGCCCGTGCCGCCGAAAAGACGCCGCGTCTCGTGAGGCGCCAGGTAGGGGATGATCTCCGACCCGGGTACGAACGAGTAGGCCACGCCCTCGAAGTGGTGGGTGCGCATGACGCTCTCCATCACCTTTCTGTCCACCGTGAGCGGGACGTATACTTTGGTGCCCTTCACCACGGCGGGCCAGTGCTGGTTGCCTATGGCGTGGCCGAGTTCGAGCGCTATGCGTATCAGCGTGCGGCTCGACTCGCCCTCCAGCGACGAGAGATCGGCCACCATCACGTCGTTCAGGCGTATGCGCACCGCCGCCATGCGGCGGCTCTCGGGCAGGTATTCGATTATGTCGCCGTCGGCGAGCTGCGTGCGGCGCTGCAATGCCACGGCATAGCGGTTGCCGTGCTCGCCGTCGACCACGAAGCGGCTCTTCTGCGCCGTCCACTGGTCGAGATCGATGTGCTCCACCTCGGCGTCGGCCGCGCGTGCGGCCCATTGGGGATCGTTGATGTTGCCTATTATTTCGGTATAGATTTTCATCCTATCGAGGTTTGTAAGTTTACGATATCGGCCGTGAACCCGCGCGGGGCCCACGGCCGAAAGGTCATGCGCGGATCAGCTGAACCAGTAGAGCTGGGCCAGCGAGAATTTCTGCGCAGGTTTGACGTAGGCGTGCACGCCGTTCACCATCACCGCGAAGGTCTCGGGGTCGACGTCGATGTTGGGCATTCCGCCGTTGAGCACCATATCGTACTTGGTGAGCTGGCGGGTGCGGCGCACGGGACGCACCGTGCGGTGCAGGTGCAGACGCTCCTTTATGCCGCTCTCGCAGGCCGCCGTCGACACGAACGATATGCCCGTTTCGGGCAGCGTGCGTCCGAAGGCCCCGTACATGGGGCGGTAGATGCAGGGCTGCGGCGTGGGGAGCGAGGCATTGGGGTCGCCCATGTTGGCCCAGTTTATCATTCCGTTCTTTATCACCATCTTGGGCTTGGCGCCGAAGAACTGGGGCTGCCAGAGCACGAGGTCGGCCACCTTGCCCGCTTCCACGGAACCGATGAGGTGCGACACGCCCTGAATGATGGCGGGATTGATGGTCACCTTGGCCACGTAGCGCAGGACGCGGAAGTTGTCGTTGTCGGCGGCGTCTTCGGGCAGCTTGCCGCGGGCGGCCTTCATGGCGTCGGCCGTCTGGATCACGCGCAGCCAGTTTTCGCCCACGCGGCCCATGGCCTGCGAGTCGGACGACACCATCGAGATCACGCCCAGATCGTGCAGCACGTTCTCGGCGGCCTGCGTCTCGGGGCGCACGCGGCTCTCGGCGAAGGCCACGTCCGAGGGGATCTTGGGATTGAGGTTGTGGCACACCATTATCATGTCGAACAGCTCGGCCTGCGAGTTCACGCCGAAAGGCAGCGTGGGGTTGGTCGACGAGGGCAGCACATAGGGCATCGACGCCACCTTCAGCAGGTCGGGGGCGTGACCGCCGCCCGCACCCTCGGTGTGGTAGGTGTGGATGGTGCGGCCGTCCATGGCCGCTATGGTATCCTCCACGTAGCCGCCCTCGTTGAGCGTGTCGGCATGGATGGCCACCTGCACGTCGTAGCGGTCGGCCACGCCGAGCGCGGCGCGTATGGCCGCGGGGGTCGAGCCCCAGTCCTCGTGGACCTTGAATCCGCAGGCTCCCGCCTCGATCTGTTCCTCTAAAGGCCCGTCGACCGAGCAGTTGCCCTTGCCGAGCAGACCCACGTTCACGGGCAGCCCCTCGACGGCTTCGAGCATGCTCTCTATGTTGCGGCGGCCCGAGGTTATGGTGGTTCCGTTGCTGCCGTCGGTGGGACCTATGCCGCCGCCGAAGAGGGTGGTTATGCCGTTGCTCAGGGCGGCGTAGGCCTGCTGCGGCGATATCATGTGCACGTGGCCGTCTATGCCCGCCGCGGTGAGGATAAGGTGCTCGCCCGAGATGGCGTCGGTCGCGGCGCCCGTCACCAGATCGGGGTGCACGCCGTGCATGATGTTGGGGTTGCCCGCCTTGCCTATGCCTGCTATCTTGCCGTCCTTGATGCCCACGTCGGCCTTCACCACGCCCAGTTTGGCGTCGATTATGGTCACGTTGGTTATCACCAGATCGAGCGAACCCTCCTTCGAGGTCATGGTGTTGGCCAGACCCATTCCGTCGCGGAGGGTCTTGCCGCCGCCGTAGACCACCTCGTCGCCGTACTCGCGCAGATCCTTCTCGATCTCGACGTAAAGATCGGTGTCGCCCAGCCGTATCTTGTCTCCGACGGTGGGGCCGAAGAGATTGTTGTATTCCTGTCTTGAAATTGTTGCCATGATGTTTTACTGTTTCCGATTTGCGTTTCTGCCGTTGCGATGCGCGGCGTTGTCATTGTTTTCAGGCTGCGCCTTCTTCGCGGCGGCCTCGGTGTCGCATGCCGATGTGCTCTTGAATCCCGCGTGGCGCATTCGGCGCAGCGCGCGCATGTGCGCGGGATAGTATACGGGACGGTCCTCTATGCCCGTGTAGCCCTTCGTGAGTCCGTTGAAGCCTATCACGCGGCGCTTGCCCGCATAGGCCACCAGCTCGACCTGCTTCTGGTCGCCCGGCTCGAATCGTATGGCCGTGGTGGCGGGGATGTTGAGATGGCAGCCGAACGCCGCGTCGCGGTCGAACTCCAGATAGCGGTTCACCTCGAAGAAGTGGAAGTGCGACCCCACCTGGATGGGGCGGTCGCCCGTGTTGCGCACCGTAACGCTCGCGGTGCTGCGGCCCGTGTTGTACTCTATGGCCTCGTCGGCGAGGATCACGCCGCCCACTGGTACCGACTGTCGGGGCGCGAAGCCCTCGCGGTCGGGGTAGAGGCTATTGGAAGATGCCGACTGCATTCGCTTCTTTCTCCGCACGGTCGGCTCGGCGGCGGGAGTCGTTTTCTTTGTATTCATGGTTGTATTTGATTTTTTTACTTGATAGGATTGTGGATGCTCACCAGACGCGATCCGTCGGTGAATACGGCCTCGACCTGCAACAGGCTTATCATGTCGGCCACGCCCTCCATCACGTCGCTGCGGGTGAGCACGGAGGCCGCGCCTTTCATCACCTCCTCCACGGTCTGCCCCTCGCGCGCAGCCTCCAGTGCGGTGGAGGTTATGTAGGCTACGGCTTCGGGATAGTTGAGTTTCAATCCCTTTTTCAGACGCCGTTCGGCTATCATCCCGAGCGAAAGCAGCGTCAGTTTGTCAATTTCTTTAGGTGTCAGATGCATAATTCACAACTTTTACGATTGTTTTTGGGGCAGATGCGGAAAGCGGCTTTGCCCGATGTACGACATTTGTAAAACAAATCGCATGCCATGCGTTTTATCGCGCGGGCCGAACACCGTCGGCACCGAATTTGCGTCTGTTTAGTATATTTGCAGTTATAAAGACAATCTGATATTATGTTCAAAGCAATGATTATCGCGGGTCTGGGGGGCTTTATAGGCACCTGCCTGCGCTTTCTGACGGGTAAATTCTTTCATGCCGTAACGACGTCGGCATTTCCCTGGGGTACCTTTTCGGTGAATGTGATCGGCAGTTTCCTGATAGGAATATTTTTCGGTCTGGCCGAGAGGTCGAACGTCATATCGCCCTCGATGAACGTCTTCCTTATCACGGGATTCTGCGGCGGTTTCACCACCTTCTCGTCCTTCGCCGACGACATGTATCTTATGCTGCAACAGCGTCACTGGCTGTCGTTCGGACTTTATGTCGGGCTCAGCTTCCTGCTGGGGCTTGTCATGGTGTGGCTCGGCCGCTCGATGGTCAAGGCGTCGTAGAACCGCGCGCGACGGACGACAGGGCGTGTGCGGCAACGAAAAAGGCTGCTCCCCGTGCGGGGAGCAGCCTTTGTTTCATGAAGCGAAGCGTGTCCTTACAGCTTGCGCAGCCAGATGTTGCGGAAGCTGATCGGCTCGCTGGGGTCGCCGTGGCTCTGCAACTTGATGGGACCGTCGCCGTGCTTCACCACGCGGGGATGGCCTATGTATTCGGTGGTGCCGCGGATGGTGAAGTTGTTGAGCAGCAGGATGCCGTTCTGGATCACCGTGACGGTGGGAGCCACCTTGTAGGTGCCGTCCTCGTTGAATACGGGGGCGTTGTAGATGATGTCGTAGACGTTCCATTCGCCGGGCTTGCGCATGGCGTTGGCCAAGGGGATCACCTGCTTGTAGACGCTGCCCGTCTGGCCGTTGGCATAGGTCTCGTTCTGGTAGCAGTCGAGAATCTGTATCTCGTACTTATTCTGGAGGAATATGCCGCTGTTACCGCGCGACTGGCTCGATCCCGTGATGTTCTCGGGCACCTGCCACTCGATGTGGAGCTGGAAGCTGCCGAAGCTCTCGCGGGTCTGGATGTCGCCCTTTTTCTTGTTGACGGTGAACACTCCGTCGTGCACGTCCCACTCGGCGGGACCTCCGTTGCTGCTGCTCGACCATGCGCTCAGGTCCTTGCCGTCGAAGAGCACCACGGCGTCCGACGGAGCCGAGTTGGTGGCGCTGTCGCCCGGGGTCACCACTTTGGGCTGCGGAGTCCAGAATTCGGTCATGGCGGGGCGCATGCCCTCGGGTTTGGGGTACTCCTTTTTTTCTTGTGCCGTGGCGCCGACGACCGCTGCGAGCGTCAACGCCGAAAGAAGAATCTGCTTTTTCATCTTTTGATTATTTTAGGTTTGTTAGTTTATTAAAGTGAAGCAAAGATACGAATAAGCCGAGTGCAAAAGCAAATTTATTTGCGATTTTGCCGAG
>ERZ827168.3418-NODE-3418-length-16244-cov-16.484094_pt1 | contig 16244 bp, 14 predicted proteins | sample MGYA00519868_ERZ827168 | MGnify/ENA primary metagenome ERZ827168 (study PRJEB31778, sample SAMEA3449271) | human gut metagenome | biome: human gut; feature: human-associated habitat; material: faeces | place: United Kingdom | collected 2010/2012 ...
ACCGCACCGGCCTGCTGATGTCCCGCGTGACGACGGATCTGTTCGATATCACGGAGCTGGCGCACCACGGCCCGGAGGATCTGTTCATCTCCATCGTGACGCTGACCGGCTCGTTCCTCGTCCTCTGGAACATCCAGAAGAAGCTGGCGCTCGTGCTGATGGTCGCCGTACCGATGATCGTCCTGTTCGTCGCGATGCGCCGACGCAACATGATGAAGGTCTCCCGCGACGTCAAGCGCCGCACGGCGGGCATCAACGCGGAAATCGAAAGCTCCATTTCCGGCGTGCGCGTCGCCAAGGCGTTCGGCAACGAGGATGAGGAGATCGACAAGTTCACCCGCTGCACGGATCAATACGTTTCTGCCAAGCAGGGCTATTACAAGGTGATGGCGGGCTTCTTCTCCGGCACGGAGCTGATGATGAACCTGATGAGCCTGTCCGTCATCTTCGTGGGCAGCTATCTGATTATGAAAAACCAGATGGATATCGCCACACTCGTCACCTTCAACATGTACGTTGCCAGCGTGCAGAGCCCGATTCGCAAGCTGACCCAGTTCACCGAGCAATTCACGCAGGGCATGGCGGGCTTCCAGCGCTTCCGCGCCATCATGCACGAAGACCCGGATATCGTCGATGCGCCCGATGCGGTCGCGCTGACCCATGTGGACGGCGACATCCGCTTCAACGACGTCTCCTTCTCCTATGACGAGGGCAAGGGCGACGTTCTCTCCCACATCAATCTGCACATCAAGCCCGGCGAAATGCTGGCGCTGGTCGGCCAGAGCGGCGGCGGCAAATCGACGCTCTGCCAGTTGATCCCGCGCTTTTACGAGATTTCCTCCGGCTCGATCACGCTCGACGGGCAGGATATCCGCCATATCAAGCTGGCCGATCTGCGCGGCAGCATCGGCATCGTCCAGCAGGATGTCTTCCTCTTCGCGGGCACGATTCTGGATAATATCCGCTACGGCCGCCCGAACGCGACGATGGACGAGGTGATCGAGGCCGCCAAGCTGGCCGAAATTCACGAGGACGTGATGGCCATGCCGGACGGATACAACACCGTCGTCGGCGAGCGCGGCGTGATGCTCTCCGGCGGCCAGAAGCAGCGCGTCTCCATCGCCCGTATCTTCCTGAAAAACCCGCGTGTGCTCATTCTGGACGAAGCGACCAGCGCGCTGGATACCGCCACCGAGCGCAAGATTCAGGCCGCGTTTGATCGTCTCGCCAAGGGACGCACGACGCTGGTGATCGCCCACCGCCTGTCCACCATCCGCAGCGCGGATGAAATCGTGGTCATCGGCGAACACGGCATTCTCGAGCGCGGCACCCACGCGCAGCTCGTCAAGCAGGGCGGCGTTTACGCCGAGCTGGCCGCAGGCGCAAGGCTGAGCGGGGAAGGCTGAGGAGGGCTCGCCATGATTCAAGCGATTGTTTATACGTCCAACACCGGCTACACCGCCGAATATGCCCGCATGCTGGGCGAAAAGACCGGTCTTCCGGTTTTGACGCTGAATGAAGCGAAAAAGAGCCTGCCTGTTCGCGCGCCTATTTTATATCTGGGCTGGCTGATGGCCGGTTCCATCAAGGGCTGCGGCGCCGCCATTCGCCGGTTTTCCCCGCGCGCCGTATGCGGCGTCGGTCTGACACTCACCCCCTCCAAGAAACTGCGCGAGCAGAATCACATTCCGCAAACCGTCACCGTGTTCAGCCTTCAGGGCGGCTTTGACATGGAGCGTCTGCACGGCCTTGACAAGCTGCTGATGAAGATTTTGCGCGCCTCGCTTCAAAGCAGCATGGCCAAAAAAGAAACGCCCGACGATGCGCAAAAGGCCATGCTCCGCGTGTTGAACGAGGGCGGCAGCTTTGTTTCCGAAGCGCACCTGTCGGGTATGCTGGATTGGATTCAGAAGGAACAGAAGCACAAAGGATAACTTTTTTCCTCTCCAACCTCAATAAAAGAAGGGAACCGCTTGCATCCTGCGAAGCGGTTCCCCTTTTCATGGTCTTTGGCAGGCGTCGCCTCTCCTGCATCTCTTTTAGCCCGAAGGCGCGTGGTAGCAACGAACTTTACCACCTCAAAGACCATCTTTGGTGTACTTTTATTGTATCACACTTCTTTTTTTATGTAAACGATCCTTTTGTTTCTTTCGTAATTTTTTCTTCTTCCTTCGCTGATTATCCAAAACGATATGATCGAGTTTTTATGTTCCGGATGATCGCTTGAAACATGCAATCTCAAAACCAGTTGCGCGTTTTTTCCATCTTCTTCAACCTGTTTAATCAATATGGCCGTATTCGGGTTTTTATCTTCAAAAATTAAATCCGGCGCTCTTAATATATCCGGAATATATACTCCGTATCGGTCGAACGCACGATCGTGAAGATTGCTATGTTCTATTCTTTCCTCGGTAATAATCACCTCATCCGTGGTGATATCGTTCGTGATTTTTTCATACATTACCGGATCAATTCTTCCTACTGTATGCATCTCTTCACCACCACAGACTTCTTTTGTTTATTATACCAGATTGATATCTGTGTGCAACACGAATTTGCTCATTTACCGTTTCATCCGCAGATTTTTTCGCCGTTCGCTTTACGAACGGCGGTTTTCGCTGTATACTTGTTTTTGCTTTTTTCATTCCATTTCTGCATATCGGAGGCACGCTTCATGTCGATCTCTTTCTCGGCCGAGGGAGCCCGCAGCCATACGCCCGCGCTCGTGCGCGGCATGCGCGACGGCGTTCCGATCGGGCTGGGCTATCTGGCCGTCGCGTTTTCATTGGGCATCGCGGCGCGCAACGCCGGGCTCAACGCCTTTCAGGGTTTTCTGGTCAGCCTGCTCAACAACGCTTCCGCGGGCGAATACGCGGGGTTCACCACCATTGCGGCCGATGCATCCTATCTGGAAATCGCGGTGGTGACGCTCATCGCCAACGCGCGCTATCTGCTGATGAGCTGTTCGCTCAGCCAGAAATTCGCGCCCGGCACGCCGATGCGCCACCGCCTGCTCGTCGGTTACGACGTGACGGACGAGCTGTTCGGCCTCGCCATTTCCTGCGACGGCTGGCTCGATCCGTATTACATGTACGGTGCGATTCTCGTCGCCGCGCCGAGCTGGGCCGTCGGCACGGCGCTGGGCGTGGTCGTCGGCAACCTGCTTCCGGCGCGCGTGGTCAGCGCGCTGAGCGTCGCGCTTTACGGCATGTTCCTCGCCATCATCATCCCTCCGGCGCGCAAAAACAAGGTCGTCGCCGCGCTGGTGCTGCTCTCCTTCGCGCTCAGCTTCGCCTGCGGCCGCCTGCCGCTCGTCTCCTCGCTCTCCTCCGGCACGCGCACCATCCTTCTGACCGTCGCGCTCTCCGCCGGTGCGGCGCTCCTCTTCCCCGTGAAGGACGCGGAAAAGGAGGGGAACGCGCCGTGACGCACAGCATCTATCTCTACATCGCCATCATGGCGGGCGTGAGCTTTCTCATCCGCACCCTGCCGCTGACGCTCATCCGCAGGCCGATTACCAACCGCTTTCTGCGCTCGTTTCTGTTCTACGTGCCCTACGTCACGCTCGCGGTGATGACCTTCCCCGCCATCGTGCAGGCCACGCAGTCGCCCTTAGCGGGCGCGCTGGCGCTTGTGCTGGGCATTGCGCTTGCCTTCAACGGCGCAAGCCTGTTCACCGTCGCGGCCTCCTGCTGCGCCGTCGTGCTGATTGCGGAAGGGCTTTTGCTTTAATCGCCCGCGTTTTTGGGGCGCGGCTGACCTCACGCCCTTAAAACAGGCGGCTTTCGGATTGAACCCCCTGTTTCATCGTGCTATAATGGTTGCATCCGTCGGGCGGCGCTCGAAACGAGCCGCCCCGCAAATGAATGGAGGGTTCTTTATGCTGAAAGGTATTTCCCCGATCATCAGCCCCGAGCTGCTTAAAATCATCGCCGAGATGGGGCACGGCGACGAGCTCGTTCTGGCCGACGCGAACTTCCCCGGCACGTCCATCGGACAAAAGTGCGTGCGCTGCGACGGCCACGGCTGCGCCGAGGTGATGCGGGCGCTGCTGACGCTCTTCCCGCTGGATGACTTTGTGGAAGCGCCGCTGGCCGTCATGCAGGTGCCGTCGGGCATGTTCCCCGGCGACAAAGCGCCGATCTGGGAGGCGTTCCGCGCGGCGGCGGATACCGATCTGCCCACCGCCAAATTCGATATGATGGCGCACGATGCGTTCATGGAGCGGGCGAAAAAGGCCTTCGCCGTCGTGCAGACGGGCGAAACCGCGCTTTATGGCAACATCATCATCCGCAAGGGCGTTGTGCGCGCGTAAGCGCAAACGTCCGCGCCCTGTTTGGGGTACAACCAAACAGGCTGTAGACAAAAAGCTATTCTCCCCCCCTTCGGGGGGAGAATAGCCCTTTCCGCAAATAAAAGAATAGCTGAATTTCTTGATTTTGCTATTCAAGCCAAGTTTGCTTATGTCAACAAGCTGAAACAGGCTGTCAAGCGATGCTTGACAGCCTGTTTTTTATCGTTCCATCCATTCCCAGAGCCTTTGCAGCTCTTCTTCGCTGGTGTATTGCAGCGTGATTTTGCCCTTTTCCTGCGTGCCCTCCAGCTTGACCTTCAGGCCGGTCGCGGAGCGCAGGCGCTCGGTCAGCTCCTCGTATTCAATCGGGAGCGGCTCTCTTTCGGGCTTCTCCTTTTTCTCGGTCTGGGCGTTCTTCGCGGCGGCTTCGAGCTGGCGCACCGACCAGCCGAATTGCAGGGTCTTCGCGAACAGCGCGCCTTGCAGCTCGCTGTCCGCAATACCGGCCAGCACGCGCGCATGGCCTGCGGAAAGCGTGCCGTCGATCACGGCGGATTGAATCCGCGCGGGCAGGTTGAGCAGGCGCAGCAGGTTGGCAATCGCGCTGCGGCTGCGCCCCAGCCGCTCGGCCACCGCCTCCTGCGTCAGGGCACATTCGTTCATCAGGCGGTTCACGCCCTGCGCTTCCTCGATGGCGTTGAGATCCTCGCGCTGAATGTTCTCCACCAGCGCGGCCTCCTGCCGCTTGATCTCGTCCCACTCGCGCACGATGGCGGGAATGGTCGAAAGGTTGGCCAGCCTCGCGGCGCGCCAGCGGCGCTCACCGGCGATGATGGTGTAGCGCCCGCCTTCCCGCGCGACGAGAATCGGGGAGAGCACGCCGTTGTGGCGGATGGAATCGGCCAGCGCCAGCAGCGCGTCGTCGTCAAACCGTTTGCGCGGCTGGTTTCGATTCGGGTCGATCTCCCCAACCGGGATTTCCGCCACGGCGTCGGCGGGCACGGGCGCCGCGCCCTCGCTCGCCTGATCGACGGATTCCACCACTTCTTCCACATCCGGCAGGATAGCGCTCAGGCCCCTGCCCAATCCCATTTTCTTCGCCATGACGGTTCTTGCCTTTCTTTATTCTCTCGCCAAAAACTCTTTGGCAAGCTGCTGATAGCTCTGCGCGCCGAGGGAGCGCGGGTCATAGAGGCTGATCGGCAGCCCGTGGCTCGGCGCTTCGCCGAGGCGCACGTTGCGCGGAATCACGGTCTGATAGACCTTGTTTTTGAAAACCTTGCGCACCTCCTGCGCAACCTGCACGCCCAGATTGGTGCGCGCGTCGAGCATCGTCAGCACGACGCCCTCGATGGCGAGATGGCGGTTCATCTTCTGCACCTTCTGAATCGTGCCCATCAGCGCGCTCACGCCCTCCAGCGCGAAATATTCGCACTGAATCGGGATCAGCACGCCGTCTGCCGCGCAGAGCGCGTTGAGCGTAATCATGCCCAGCGACGGCGGGCAGTCGATGAAGATATAGTCAAACTGCTCCCTCACGCCCTCCAGCATGTCGGCAATCACGCGCTCGCGGCGCTCCATGTTCGCCAGCTCGATTTCCGCGCCCGCCAGCCGGATATCCGCCGGAAGCACCGTCAGCCCCTTGACGGCTGTTTTGCAAAGCGCCTGCCCGATCTCCGTTTCCCCGGCCATCACCTCGTACACCGTGGGGGTCTTCTCCTTCACGCGCACGCCCAAGCCGCTTGACGTGTTGCCCTGCGGGTCCGCGTCCACCACCAGCACGCGCTTGCCCTCGGCGGCCACGCATGCGGACAGGTTGACGCTGGTGGTCGTCTTGCCGACGCCGCCTTTTTGGTTCGTGATTGCGATGATCTTAGCCATGATATCTCCCTCATCCCCCTCGCGCCCTGACGGCGGGGCGGGTCACTCCGTTTGCCCGTTTTCCCTGAGCATCTGTATAATCCACGCGCGCTCGTTTTCATCCATCGGGAAGCGCGAAACCAGTTCGCGCATCGCGGCAAACGAGCCCGCGCGGGAAAGGTCGTAAAGCGCGTCCGTCAGCGTCGGGCTGACGTCCATGCGGCGATAGGCCAGCGCCAGCAGCCGATCCGCCAGATCGCGCAGCATTTCGCCCGTCGCCAGAATGCTCCGCCCGTCGTCGAGCGTCACGCGCATCCTTCCGCCGGTCGCCTGAAACACCGTGTTGAACAGCGTGGAATCCAGCTGCCGCCAGAGCGCCGAAAGGCTGTCCGACGTGCGCAGAAACCGAAATAAAATCCCGGAAACCGAGTACACCAGCTCCGGGCAGGAGGCCAGCAGCGCGCTGCCCAGCCGCGCCTTCAGCATGCTTTCGATTTGATCCAGTCTGCCGGGCATACGGCTCCCTCCCCGCTTATCGGCGTCATTTGCATATCCATGCCATCATATCCTGTATACTATTCTACACGCAAAGCGAAACTCCCGCAAGGGGCTTGCGGGAATTTTCACCGGCGAATTGCTTTTATCCGCGCAAAGCGGCGGCGGGTCAGTTTACATTTTCCGTCCGATAGCGTATACTGGTGGATAGACATCAGGCGGCGCGGACGCCGCTTTTAAAGGAGGCCACCGATGGTATCGTCATCTGTCTGCGAGCGCGTGCTTTCCCGCGCGCTGTCGCGCGGCGGCACGTTCGCCGAAATTTTCATCGAGGATTCCCGCAATTTTTCCATGTCCCTGCGCGACGGGCGCATTGAAAACGCGGCGCTCTCCCGCCCTTACGGCGCAGGCGTGCGCGTCTACGACGGTCTGCGCTCCATTTACGTCTACACCTGCGACGTGAGCGAAACCGGCCTGCTGCGCGCGGCGGATCGCGCGGCGGCGGCCGTGACCGATACGCCCAAAGCCGCGGGCGACGTGCGTCTGGCCGAGCGCGCCCATCCGGATATCCACCCGGTCAAAACGCCGTTCCTCTCCGTGGAGGCCGCGCGCCGCGCGGACGTCCTGCGTCAGGCGGATCAAGCCGCCCGCGCCGTTTCCCCGAGCATCGTGCAGGTTTCCGCCGGGCTGATCTCCCGCGAGCAGCATGTGCTCATCGCCAACAGCGAGGGGCTGTACACCGGCGACACGCGCGTTTACACCCGCCTGCTCTGCTCCGCCGTCGCCAGCGACGGCAGGGAGAATCAGACCGGCACGCGCAACCCCGGCGCGATGATGGGCTTTGAGCTGTTTGATGGCCGCGTCGATCCCGCGCAGACCGGCCGCGAGGCGGCTCAGGCCGCCGCCACGATGCTCACCGCGCCGTATTGCGCGGCGGGCGAAATGCCCGTGGTCATCGCGGGCGGCTTCGGCGGCGTCATCTTCCACGAGGCCTGCGGCCACGCGCTGGAAGCCACCAGCGTCGCGCCGGGAACGTCCGTTTTTGCGGGCAAGCTGGGGCAGCAAATCGCCGCGCCCTGCGTCACCGCCATCGACGACGGCACCATGCCCAACGAGTGGGGCAGCGAAAACATCGACGACGAGGGCACGCCGACTCAGCGCCTGGTGCTGATTGAAAACGGCATTCTGCGCAGCTACATGGTGGACAGGCTCAACGGCCTCAAGATGGGCATGGCCCCGACCGGCAGCGCCCGCCGCGAAAACTACACCTTCGCGCCGACCAGCCGCATGCACAACACGTTCATCGCCCCCGGCAGCGACGACGAGGACGAGATGATCCGCACCATGGGCGACGGCCTGTACGCCGCGCAGATGGGCGGCGGCAGCGTCAACACGGCGACGGGCGAATTTAACTTCGCCGTGCAGGAGGGCTACCTCATCCGCGACGGCAAAATCGCCTCGCCCGTGCGCGGCGCGTCCCTCATCGGCAAGGGCGAACAGATTTTGATGCGCATCGACCGCGTCGGCCGGCATATGACGATGGGACAGGGCATGTGCGGCTCGCTCAGCGGCAGCGTGCCGACCAACGTCGGCCAGCCGACCATCCGCGTCAGCAGCCTGACGGTCGGCGGAAAGTGAGGATCAGCATGGAACTCAACACGTTTATCTCCCGTCTTTTTGAAGCCGCGCAGGCGGCGGGCGTCGCCCCGGCGGAGGCCGCCTGCGCCCAGAGCGATTCGTTTCAGGTGCGTGTCCGCCGCGGCGAATTGGAGGATTATCAGGTCAGCGAGCGCCTCAGCCTGACCCTGCGCGGTCAGGTGAACGGCCGCATCGGCACGGCGAGCACGCAGGCCGTCACCGAGGAGAGCATCCCCCTGCTGATTCAGGGCGTTTTGGAGAGCGCCGCGCTGATTGAAACCGACGAGCAGGACGCGATTCTCCCCCCGGACGACAGCTATTCCTCCGTCTGCAACGCTTCGCAGGCCGTCACCGCCATCACCGCCGAGCAGAAAATCGCGCTTGCGCGCGACATCGACGCGAAGCTGCGCAGCGACGACCCGCGCCTCACGCCGGACACCTGCGCCGTCGCCACCGGGGAGGAGACCTTCACCCTCAAAAACACGCTGGGGCTGGATCTCTCCCACCACAGCAACATGATTTACGCCATGGCGGACGTCGTCGCCCGCGACGGCGAACATGCCGCGACGAATTACGAAATCCGCTGGGGCTACGGGCTGGACGCGATCGACGCGGAGGAGCTGGCCGAAAGCTGCAAGCGCGAGGCGCTGCTCAAGCTGGAAGCCGGGCGCATGAAGAGCGGCGCTTACCCCGTCGTCATCAAAAACACGGCGATGGCCGATCTGCTCGCCACGTTCTGCGGCGTGTTCTCCGCGGATAACGCGCAGAAGGGGCTTTCCCTCCTCGCGGGGCGCGAGGGCGAAGCCGTCGCCAGCGCGTCCGTCACCCTGACGGATGACCCGCTGATGCCGATGGGGCTGGCAAGCTGCCCGTTTGACCGCGAGGGCGCGGCCACGAAAACCAAGGCCGTCATCGAAAATGGCGTGCTCAAGACACTGCTGCACAACCGCAAGACCGCCAAAAAAGCCGGCTGCCGGACGACCGGCAACGCGGCGGGCGCGGGGCGCGTCGCGCCGACGAACCTCTTTTTCAAGCCCGGAAAGCTGACGCAGGAGGAGCTGCTCGCCAACCTCGGCGACGGCCTGTATCTGACCGAGGTATCCGGCCTGCACGCGGGCGCGAACCCCATCAGCGGCGACTTTTCGCTGCTCTCCCGCGGGTTTGAAATCAAGGGCGGCCGCGTCGTCCGCGCTGTGGAGGAATTCACCGTCGCGGGCAACTTCTACCAGCTTCTCAAGGACATCACCGACGTGGGCGGCGATCTGCTGTTCGAGGCCTCGCCCATCGGTTCGCCCTCCGTGCTGGTCAAGCGTCTGGACGTCGCGGGCGCGTAATCGCTTTTTGATCCATCCTTTCCACCCGGGAAGGGTGGGTTTTTTGATCCTCTTTATTATCTCACACCGTAAGATAAATCACAAAAATTGACATTTGAAACCGCCGCGCGTATCATTGAGCGTTTTGCCGTTGCGCCGCCGACGCGCCGCTGATACAATGGCCTCATCAAAAGAAACCACAACCCGCACATTCGGCGGAGCATGGTGCAAGGAGGAATACGCGATGCGAGTCGTCAAGAAACCGGAAGAACGCAAGGCGGAAATGGTGGCCGCCGCGGCAAAGCTGTTTGCACAGCAGGGCTTTGTGAGAACCTCCGTGTCGGAAATTGTTTCCGCCGTGGACGTGGCCAAAGGGCTGTTCTATTATTACTTCACCACCAAGGACGATATGGTGAAGGCCGTTGTCGAGGGCTATTGCAGCTATCTGGGCACGCTGGCCGAGCAGATTGCCGACGGCGAGGGCACGGCGCGCGAGAAATTCGCCCGGCTGATGCATCCGGAGGTCTGGCACGAGTGCTTCACCGCGCCGCTGACCGCGGATCTCTGCCTGCCGCAGCACGCCGCGCTGTATACCGATATGTGCGACCGCGTGTATGCGCACATGGGCCCCGCGCTGGAAAAGATGACGGCGCAGGCGCTCCGCGAGAGCGGCCGCGACGAAAAGGACGCCAAGCGCCTGACCGGCGTTGCGCTCTACGGTATTTTGATGATGGCGCGCCGGGGCGAAATGACGCTCGAAGGCGCGATGAACATGATCGCGCAGGTGCTCGGCCTCAACGCTTCGGAAGCCTAACCCCTTTGTCAGTCAGGGTTTGACCCTTTTACATAGATGGATAACCTTCAAACATCCCCCCTCTCTCCTTCGTATACGAACACGCCGCGCGGGTCGATCCGCGCGGCGTGTTCGCGTTTAATAATAAAGGCACTGCCCGCTGCATGCATCCACGCAGCAGGAAAAATCGGACGAATTGATGGTGATTTCCGGATTTTCCTCTCTCAGCTTTCTTAAATCCGAATATCCGGAAAACCGCCATACGGGATATGTTATTCCGTCGTTCCCTGCAACCAGATTCAGTTCAACTTCCGTGATGGTCACTTCTTCTCCGCGAATGACGCCCAAGGCCATTTCATCTATGCATGCCCGCCACGGCAGAATCCTTCGATCATCTTCTTTACTTTTGACAACCCGTACATAATTTCGAATTTGGGCGCGTATCATTTCGTTATTTTCATTCAGAACGAATATTCCTTCTGATCCTGTAACGTCGTCCAAATCACTATTCCTTTTATGTGGAGACGTGTCGCTAATACAAAGCGGAATACCATCGATCAGAAATCTTGTTACAATAATGCTGCGTTCTTTTCCAAGTACTTCTTTATCATAATATTCAGCAGCCATCGAATCTGTATCGCCTTTCACTCTGATATAATCGTCTTCAGACTCAATTTTCTCAAATACAGTTTCAATCAATTTGCATTGAGATGTCTCAACATAAAAAGGGTATTCAAAGTCCGAGATATTCAGTTCTTCTAATAAGTTATATACTTTTTCGCTCGCTAAACGTACAGGTTCTGTATCTGCATTCTTCCTTGGTCCTCTATAATAGCTGCCTTCGCATGTATATCTTCCATTCTGCTCAAAATAGCAGAAGTTTGTATCATTCCATTGATTGCTGTTAATTAAATCCCAAGCGTCCTTTGAGCGTGGTTTTTGAACGTATTTTTCAAGAATGCTCTTAACCAATGACAGGTTCATCTTTACGAACTCTGTTTTATATTGTTTTACTGTTTCCACTTCTTTGGGAACATCAAAATCATAGACGATCCGTTTTCCGTCTATCTCCCTTTGCCCGTATACATGCCCATCCTGAACGCTCATTTCCGCCGTACATGGACAACAGGCGACCATAAGCGCGGCCATCCATCCGGCAACGCTCGCTATCTTTTTCATGGCACGTCCCTCTCTCTTTGGCTTATCTCACCCTCACCCTTGCATCCCCTGCGGCCAGATACATCGGCTCGGGGTAGCTTTCCAGCGCGTTAAACTCAAAGAAGACTTCCCGCGCGCCCGCGTCCGTCATCCCCCTTGCGCCCAGAACGGCGTGATCGAGCACGCGCCCGCTGCCGTCCGTCAGCACGGCGCGCTTGCCCCAGCGCGCGTTGACCTCGGCGGCGCTCCAGTTTTCATCCACATCAAAATGCCCTGCGGCGGCCTTTTTATCCGCCAGCCTTTGGGCGTGAAGCGCTTCGGGCTTGGGCTGCATCGCCACGCAGAGATACAGCCTGCTTTGCGCATAGATGGCGTGTACGCTCGAAGCGACGCTCTCCCCCAGATCGGAGAGCGCGAGCAGGGTCGCCGTGCGGTTGCCGGGCGTCTCCCGTTCGAGCTTCGGTGCGGTCGTAAAAAAGCGGTTGATGGAAAGCGCGGCGAACGACAACATGTTGTTTCCCTCCCCTGTGTAGGTCTATCTACTATATTAGACGCAAAAACCGCCGGTTTTTTTACTCTGTCCGCGCATTTTTGTAAAAATTACAAATTCTTCATCATTCGTAAAAAAAGTGTTACATTTCGCGCTCATTTTACGTCTATATAAGTGAAAGAACCAACCACCCCCCTGCCGCGCGGCCATCCGCCGTCCGGCGCGTCGTTACAGAGGATGCACGCGACCCTTTTTCAACGCATCGACCCTTATGTAAGGAGGAAGAAAAAAGATATGAATCGGTTTTTGCGCCTGTCGTCATCCCTTGCGCTGTGCGCGCTGCTGGCCGTTCCCGCCGCTGCGGGCGCGGCAAGAGACGATTTTGACCTGAGCGCCTCCGGCATTTCATCCAGCGGCTATGCCCAGCAGCTCGGCGCGCCGAAATCCTACGGTTCGGGCAAGATCACCCTGAAAATGCCCAAGGAAAACCCCGTGGCAGAAGGCGTGAACCCCATCACCGGCGAGGCGTTCACCGGCGAATACCGCCCGACGCTCGTTTCCATCGACGCGCACCCGGCGGCGCTGCCGCATTGGGGTGCGGCCTCCGCCGACCTGATCTACGAAATGCCGATTCAGGCGGACGGCTCCACGCGCGAGCTGGCGCTGTTCATGGGCGATTGCCCCGACGGCGCGGGTCCGGTTCGCTCCGCGCGTGTGCCGATGTGCTCCCTGCGGGAGATGTGGGGCGGCGTGTTCGCCTTCTACGGCTATCAGGGCGGGCGCGACAAAAACAACATGAAGAGCTGGGTCGAGGCCAACAGCAGCGTGAAAAAGCTGAAATATCCGTATCTGAACGGCATCAGCAAGCACGCCGACTGGTTCCCCCGCACCAGCGACGGCGGCCACGTCGGCCCCCACAACGTCCGGCTCGACCTGAGCGCCGTATACGCGGATTATTCCGAAACGCCCAAGCCGCATCCCTTCACGTTCACCGAGACCGGGCTTGAGCGCGGCGAGGATGTAAACGGCGTCGTCATCAACTACAAGACGACGGCCGACGCTTATATGACCGCTTACGAATACAACCCCGCCACCGGGCTGTTTGAGCGCTACCGCAACGGTTACGCCTATACGGACGGCAATACCGGCGAAACCTGCGCCTACGCGAACGTGATCGTCCTGCGCACGGATATCTCCTGGGCGAGCGGCAACCCGTCCCGCCCGGTCATCCGGCTGAACGGTCAGGGCGTGGCCGAAATCTTCCAAAACGGCAAATACATCCGCGGAAGCTGGGCGCGCGATTGCAGCGAGACCAAGAACCTGAACAACCGCATGGTGTTCTTCGATGAAAACGGCGAAGAACTGCCCATGAAGGTCGGCAAGACGTTCATCCAGATCGTGGATAACGAGCAGCCGGTCATCGTCGTCGCGGACGAGGCCGTTTCCGGCAGCATCGAGCCGCAGAAGCAGCGCAGCACGGTCGGAACGGGAAAGAAAAAGAAATAATACTAATTCGCAGTTAAAATGCTTAACAGAGCGCATCAGATTTTTTGTTCTGACGAAGCCAAGTGAAGTGAGGCGTACTGGAGGTACGTTGAACGGAACGAGGCAAAGTCAGAGCGAAAAAGATGGTGCGCGGATTAAGCCATTTTAACAAGAATTAGTATAAGCTTTAACTCCTTCAGTCAGCTTCGCTGACAGCTCCCTCAAAGAGGGAGCCCTTTATTGCAAAGATAATTGCAATGCAAGTCTACGTCTTTGATGGACGTCGAATCTGTTGCCGCCTGTGGCGGAAGGGGTTACCCGTCATACCAATCCCATATAGCGGCCATCAGTGCCGCGCATAGAAAGAAAAAAATCTAACAATCTTCGGTTTAAGGCGGGGCGTCGGCAGCGCCCCGTTTTTTCTTTATTTTTTGGAAAAAACGGACTTTTCGACACATCCTTCCCTTTCGAAATCCGAAAAAAGGGCGAAACTTTTTCCAGCCTGCCGAAAAGCTCGTGAATGAATTGACAAAAACGATTTCAAGTGTTACAATGCCTGTGCAAATCAAAGAAGGAGGCTATACTTCATGAAGAAATTTGCATCCATTCTTCTGTCCATGCTGATGGCGACCGGCGCGATCGCCGCCGCTTCGGCTGAGACGTACACCGGCACCGCGCAGGGCATCGGCGAGGTTTCCGTCACCCTGACCGTGGAAGACGGCAAGATCACCGCGGCTGAGGTCGTCGGTGAGAGCGAAACCAAGGGCATTGGCTATGAGCCGTGCGCCGACGGCACCTTCGCCGATGCGATCGTCGCCGCGCAGGGCGTGGATTTTGACAGCATCTCCGGCGCGACCGTGACGAGCAACGCCGTGAAGGACGCGGCCAAGAAGGCCATGGCTGCGGCCGGCCTCATCGAGGCTGAGGATACCACCGTGACGGATACCGAGTGCGACGTGGTGATCGTCGGCGCGGGCGGCGCGGGCATGACCGCGGCGCTTCAGGCCGTGGATTCCGGCGTGAACAGCGTCATCATCGTGGAAAAGGGCGGCTCCACCGGCGGCAACACCAGCCGCGCGACCGGCGGCATGAACGCCGCGAAGACCGTCTATCAGGATGAAAACGAATGGTCCGACGCGACCACGACGGCCGTGGAAAAGGCCATCGCGACCGCCGAGGAAAAGTATGCCGACGGCGACAAGATCAGCAACCTGACCGCGACGGTCAAGGAGCAGTTCGAGGCCTACAAGGCCAATCCGGAAGGCTACTTTGATTCCGTCGAGCTGTTTGCCCTCGATACCATCATCGGCGGCAAGGGTCTCAACAACTTCGATCTGGTTATGACCCTGACGGGCAACTCCGCCGAGGCCATCGACTGGCTGGCCACCAAGAACGCGCACCTGACCAACGTCGGCTCCTTCGGCGGCGCGAGCGTCAAGCGCATCCATCGCGCCACCACCGAGGACGGCAAGACCACCCCGGTCGGCGCTTACCTCGTCAAGGTGCTCACCGCCGACGTGGAGGCCGAGGATAAGATCGACCTGCGCACCAACACCGCCGCGACCGAGATCGTCATGGAAGACGGCAAGGCCGTGGGCGTGAAGGTCAAGAATGAGAACGGCGAATACACCATCCGCGCGAAGGCCGTCATTCTGGCCAGCGGCGGCTTCGGCGCCGACCTCGACCGTGTGGCCGCGCTCAAGCCGGCGCTCGCGGGCTTTGTGACCACCAACGTCTCCACCGTCACCGGCGACGGCATTGACATGGCCGTGGCCGTCGGCGCGGCGACCGTGGATATGGATCAGATTCAGATTCACCCGTCCGTTTACACCGAGACCACCACGGCGCTGATCACCGAGGGCATCCGCGGCGACGGCGCGATCCTGGTCAATCAGGAAGGCAAGCGCTTCGTCAACGAGCTGGAAACCCGCGACAACGTCTCCGCGGCTGAGCTGGCTCAGGAGGGCGGCTACGCCTACACCATCCTCGACCAGAAGATGATGGACGCTTCCTCCACCTACAACGGCTACTTCACCAAGGGCTACGCCGTGCAGGCGGACAGCTACGAGGCGCTGGCCGAGAAGCTGGGCATTGATCCGGCGACCTTCGCCGCGACCATGGAAACCTGGAACAAGGCCGTCGCCGATCAGAAGGACGACGCGTTCGGCCGCCTGTCCTTCGCCTCCGCGCTGGACACCGCTCCGTACTACGCCATCAAGGTCTCTCCGGGCATCCATCACACCATGGGCGGCGTGAAGATCAACACCAACGCCGAGGTGCTCACCGCTGAGGATCAGGTCATTCCGGGTCTGTACGCGGCGGGCGAGGTCACCGGCGGCGTGCACGGCGCGAACCGCCTGGGCGGCAACGCTGTGGCCGATATCGTGGTCTTTGGCCGTATCGCCGCGCAGAACGCTGCGGCGTACATCGCCAAGTAAATCATCGCCAAACAGGGCGGCTTTCCGAAAGGGAGGCCGCCCTTCTTTTCACTTGAAAATGGTTGACATCACGGTTCAAGGCGCATATAATAAGACTGATCGAGCCCACCACGCTGAGGTGCTTTGCACATGCGGACCAAGGTGGGACTTTTTGTATCCGAAAGAAGTGAAGCTGATAAGATTGTTAGCTTCAATAATTGAGCAAAAAGCAGATTCTGCACAAAACGCGGACGCGCAATGCGCGTCCCTACGGGTACGGCGCAACTTATTGCTTAGACGG
>ERZ827168.3419-NODE-3419-length-16242-cov-7.641688_pt1 | contig 16242 bp, 16 predicted proteins | sample MGYA00519868_ERZ827168 | MGnify/ENA primary metagenome ERZ827168 (study PRJEB31778, sample SAMEA3449271) | human gut metagenome | biome: human gut; feature: human-associated habitat; material: faeces | place: United Kingdom | collected 2010/2012 ...
AAAAGGAAAAACCTATTACTTTAATAATGATGGAACCATGCATAAGGGCTTTTTGAAGCTGAATGGAAAAAAGTATTATTTTAATGCAGAGACAGGACTTATGTTAAGAAATGCATGGGCATGGTTGAATGAGGGTATTGGCTATAAGTGGCGTTATATCGACAATAATGGAAATGCAGTCAAAAATAAATGGGTTACTTCCCAAGGTGATGCTGTGTATAGTGACGGAACATATATTTTTTATACAGAGAGTGACTATCCTGAAATAACGGTAAAGAGCGGAACATATTATCTGGATGAAAATGGATATGCTGTCAGCGGCCAAAGAGTAATTAATAATCACACGTATCTTTTCAGTGAATCTGGAAAACTGCAGAAACAGATGAACTAAAGAAAAACAATAAAAGTTTGTTTTGAAGAATTATGGGTAAGGAAAAACAGCTTAGGTATTAATTTGAACGTATAGTGAAATTAATCTAAGCTGTTTTGACATGAATGGAGAAAAATCTTATTTGAATGAAGCTTGTTCTATGGTACAATAAAGTTATCAGAAACCCAAAAAGAAAAACAGGAGGTGTAATGTAAAAAATGAAAAAGTAAGTATTAGCAGCCATGGCTCTTGGCGTGTTAATCAGCCTGACGCCGGCTGGGGTTCTGGCGGAGGATGGCGGGCAGGTGGTTTCGGAAAATGCAGTCAGCGTCATGGCTGCAAAAGGACTGGTAACTTCCTTTGGAACGCCGATTACAAAACCTGGTTTTTACTCCATTGAGGACCGCGATTATAATGAACAGGTGTATTACGTGGACTATGTAAACGGCCAGCTGGCAATTTCCAAGGGAAATCATACGGCCTACAAGCGGGAAAATGACACGGTTGTCTGGCTGACGGTTAATGGAAAATGGTATCTGCTGGATGCTGACGATGGCCATGTTCTGACCGGATGGCAGATGGTGGATGGAAATCTCTATTATCTGGATATCGGTGATTTTGCGATGACGAACGGGGATCAGAGCAAGGGCGGCTGGCGTTACCTGAATGACAGCTGGTATGCATTTTATTCCTGGGGCGGCGTCCGAAGAGGATGGTATACGTATCGGGGAAAAACATATTATCTGCAGAATGACGGACGCATGCAGCTGGATCCGTTGGAGCTGAACGGAAAGAAATACTATTTTGATAAAGATGGTGTACTGTACAAAAATCGTGTTTATACGATTTATCATGACCGCCTGAATACAGAAAGCTATCTTTTACAGGAGGACGGCAGTGTGTGCTGCACACCGGGTTGGAATCTGTTCCAGGGAAGCTGGTACTGGGTCGGTGATGAGAGCGGAAAACTGTTAAAGGGCGAATGGCTTACTTACGAGGGAAATCAGTACTTCCTGAAATGGGAAGGAAAGATGGCATCCAGTGAATGGCTGTATCAGAAGTATTACTTTAAAAGCTGGGGCGGCTGTTACCAGAACGAATGGGCAAAGATCGACGGCAAATGGTACTATTTCGGCGAAGACGGTCAGAAATATGCGGGCAGATGGCTGGAGTACAAAGGAAACCTGTATTATTTTGACGAAGAGGGCAGAATGTACGGCGACCGCTGGCTGGACGATACCTATCTGTTCCGGAGCTGGGGCGGCATGTACCGCAGCAACTGGGTAAAGGATGAAGGAAATTGGTACTACTTCCGGAAAGACGGAACGAAGCAGGAAGACGGCTGGTTCAAGCAGAAAAATACCTGGTACTGGATGGAAAACGGCGGAAAGATGGCTGTCGGCTGGAGAAAGATCAACAATGTCTGGTATTATTTCAAGAGCAGCGGAGCCATGTGCCAGAACGAATGGCTGAAGCAGAAAGGGATCTGGTATTACTTTAAAGACGGCGGCGCTATATGCCAGGACGAATCGTATTCCGTGAAGGGAATTTCGTATGAATTTGATCAGAACGGTTATCTGAAAGAGTAAATTCAGGATGAAAGATGCAGAAAAGGAGAGAATGAGAGTGGGAAAGAAAAACAGAATTGTCAGATATGCTGCAATGCTGTTTCTTACGGCAGCAGCTGTTTTTGCAGCACCGCAGAAAACATTTGCGGAAGGAAATAAAACATACCCGACAGGAGACCTGAAACCTTATGCACCGAAACAGATGGAAAATGAGCCTGAGACGTATGAGGCGCGGGGAGTGGATTACAAAGGAAGCGATTATCAGCTGTATACAACTCTTGAGGAAAGAGTAAAAACAGCGATGCTGGCAGGAGAAGACTGGGTTGATATCAGCGATCTGAATATTCGAACAGATACGTATGATTTGAGCTACTTTTATGGATATTCGCCGTATTTTCCAAGTGAGTTATGGAAAATTGGTGCATGGTATGGAAATACCTACTACACGGAACTCGAGATTGACAATTCTTTTGGCACGGTGGAAGAGACCCAGGAAGTTTTCCAGAATGTGGATCGGAAACTTGCTTCAATTTATAAACTGGTAAATAATTCCATGAGTGAAGAGCAGAAGGCGATCACCATTCATGATTATCTGGTTTCTCATGCAGAGTATGATTATTCTTACTCTAATTACACAAGTTACGGTGTATTGATGGAAGGAACGGGTGTATGCCAGTCTTATGCATTTGCCTATATGTACATTATGAATCACTTGGGCATTGAGACACATTTTCTGGTGAGTGATCCGATGAACCATTCATGGGACATGATAAAAATTGATGGTTCTTACTACAATGTGGACTGTACATTTGATGATCCGACCTGGAATGAAGGAGACCGGTTTGGTGCAGCGGAACACACGTATTTCTTACGAAGCACCAGTGAAATGGAAAATCTGGGTCATACGTTTCAGACGAAACCGTACAGCTGTACCAGTACAAAGTACAGCAATGTTTTCTGGCGAAATGTAGAGTCACCGGTATATTTCCAGAGCGGAAAAGCATATTTTATCGAGAATGAAAGTCTGAACAGTTACACGCTGTCAGATGGAACGAAGAAAAAACTTTACACAGATCTGCCGTATTACTATGTCAGCCTTGCGAGAAATGGTGATTTTCTGTATTACAATACAGAGCAGAATATATACCAGTATTCGATTGCAAATGGAAATGTAGAGAATTTTTATGAACTTTCCAGCAGTGAAATCAGTGGAGAACTGCAGGGACTTATGATAGAGAGCAGTACACTTTATGTGGAAGTGTATTCGGAGGAGAATGGATATAATTACTATCATATGGATCTGGACTCTGAGCTGAATGGCTGGTCTCAGACCGCAGATGGCTGGGTCTATTACAAAAACGGCACAAAACTGACGGGCTGGCAGTGGCTGGATAAAAACTGGTATCTGTTTGGTTCGGATGGTATCATGAAAACAGGCTGGCAGAAAGACGGCGGCAAATGGTACTACCTGAATAAGAGTGGTGCGATGCAGAAAGGCTGGCAGAAGCTCGGAGGAAAATGGTATTACCTGAATAACAGCGGCGTGATGCTGACGGGCTGGCAGAAGCTCGAAGGGAAATGGTACTATCTGAACAAAGACGGCGTGATGCAGACCGGCTGGCAGAAGATCAGCGGAGCATGGTATTACCTGAACAAAGACGGTGTAATGCAGACAAACTGGCAGAAGATTGGTGGAACTTGGTATTACCTGGACAGCAGCGGTATGATGAAAACCGGTTGGCAGAAAGTCAGTGAAAAGTGGTATTATCTGGATGGAAAAGGCGTAATGCAGACATCGAAGTGGATCGATGGAATGTATTATGTAAAAGCAGATGGAACCATGGCGGTATCCGAATGGGTAGATCAGAATAAGTATTATGTGGATGCCAATGGAAAGTGGGTAAAAAATAAGACAAAATAGAAAATAAAAAGCATTTATGGGCAGATCAGAGAGAAGGTCTGCCCGTTTTTTGACTGATAGGAAAGTTCGGATTTCGTAGAAATGATATAGTCCACTGGACCGATTATCCAATGCGTCGTAAAACCCCTTGCTTTAGCTATGGGGATATAAGACGCGTCCATCGAATTTACGCAAGTAATTGAGATGGACAAAATAGTGGTTGTATTAAATGGAAAAAATATAGTATAATACAAACATGAATACAACATATAAATCAAACAACAATGTCGTCTATTCGTGCAAATACCATGTAGTATGGTGTCCTAAATATAGACGAAAAGTATTAACCAATGGTGTAGATACCAGGTTGAAGGAACTGCTCACAGAGTATGCTGCAAATCTTTCTGTAGAGATTCTGGAAATGGAAATCATGCCGGATCATGTTCATATGCTGCTGGAAGTAGACCCTCAGTTTGGTATTCACAAAGCCGTAAAATCTTTCAAAGGCTATACTTCCAGAATTTTAAGACAGGAATTTCCATATCTTAAAACTAAGATGCCGACGCTTTGGACAAACAGCTATTTTGTATCGACGGTGGGTGGTGCTCCGCTGGAAGCAGTAAAACAGTATATCGAAAACCAGAAAACATCGCAGAGACAAAAGGATAAGATGGGCTAATGCAAAAAGGGATCAAATTCAGGATCTACCCGAACAGAGAACAGAAAAACTTCATCCACCAGACGCTGGGATGCTGCAGGTTCATCTATAACCGGGGACTTGCCATGCGTAAGGAAGGCTATGAAAAAGGGGAAAAAATCGGCTATGGCCAGACTTCTGCCATGCTGACGGAACTGAAAAAGCAGGAAGAGTTTGCTTTTCTGAAAGAAGTCGATTCCATCGCATTACAGCAGTCATTGCGGGATCTTGACCGGGGATTTGTAAACTTTTTTCAAAAAAGAGCGTCCCATCCAACTTTCAAAAGCAAACATAACCATTTTCAGTCGTACAGAACGGTAAATCAAAAAGACAACATTCGTATCGTGGGAAGATATATCAAACTTCCGAAGCTTGGATATGTGAAAGTGCGTCAGTCAATGGAAGTGGGAAACATTCGTCACGTAACCATTGAGCATACGCCATCCGGAAAATATTTTGCGGTTCTGAATGTTGAATTTGAACCGGAACCGCGACCTAATCAGGGTGGAACGATTGGGATTGATGTTGGAATCAAAACGTTCTATTCTGACAGCAACGGAAATACAGTAGCGAATCCCAAATATCTGGAACGCTCGATGCGAAAACTTGTAAGGGAACAGCGCAGACTTTCCCGAAGAGAGAAAGGATCCCATAACCGGGATAAGCAGCGAATTCGAGTTGCCAAAGTACATGAAAAAGTAACGAATCAAAGAAATGATTTCCTGCAGAAACAGTCAACGATGCTGGTGTGTGAAAACCAAACCATCTGCATCGAAGACCTGCATGTAAAGGGAATGATCCGGAACCATAAACTGGCAAAGTCGATAGCCAGTGTTTCGTGGGCAAAGTTTTTCGAAATGCTGGAATATAAAGCTGTGTGGTATGGAAATGAAATCCGCAAAGTACCAACGATGTATCCGAGCAGCCAGACCTGCAGTGCCTGTGGCTATCGGAATCCGCTGGTGAAAAATCTGCGCATTCGTATCTGGGAGTGCCCCGGCTGTCATGCAGTTCATGACCGGGATACGAATGCAGGCATCAATATCTTGAAAAAAGGACTGCAGCTGCAGTCGGCATAAAGATAAGAAAACTGTACCGCAGGGCATGCGGGAACAGTATAAATATAGCCTGTGGACACCGTGTAAGACATTGCAGTACCGTAAGGTATTTGCCAATGCAATGGTGGAAGAAACAGGAATCCCCCTGCTTTAGCTGTGGGGAGTGTCAAGCGATCAGCGCAGGAATCGTGGCAAAAGCGGCCGGTGTGCTGGGATACCGCGAGGAGCAGGAAAAGTATCAGAAGCTGTCCGAGGAGCAGTTTGCTGTGGTACAGGAAGAATATTACAGCGCAACAGGCCGCTGCTGCATCAAAACACAGACGGCGCTGCTGCTGACGCTGAAATACCATCTGTCAAAGAACGAAGAGCTGACAAAACGGCAGCTGTTGAAGCTGTTTGAGCAGAGTAACCACAAACTGAAGACGGGATTTGTCGGAACACCATTGCTGAACAATGTGCTCACCGACAACGGCATGAATGATCTTGCCTACGAACTGCTGCTGAACGAGGAATTTCCGGGTTGGCTTTATGAGGTTAAGCTTGGTGCAACTACCGTCTGGGAACGCTGGAATTCTCTTCTTGCGGACGGCACGATTTCCGGCATCAGCATGAACAGTATGAACCATTATGCTTACGGCTCCATTCAGGAATGGATGTTCCGTCACGTTGCCGGCATCAACACGATGGAGTCCCATCCGGGTGTCAGAACCGTACAGTTTGCACCGACGCTGAACTGGGATTTGAGGTATGCAGAGGCAAAATATGATTCTGCATCGGGAATGTACAGCATTCGCTGGGAGCTTTCCGATAAAGAGCACGTGACCATCACCATGGATGTTCCGTTCGACTGTACCGCAGAGGCCATACTTCCAATGGTTGCCAAAAGTGAAAAAGAAGCGGTTGCAGAAGTGCTCGGATCAGAAGAAAACGGTAGATACCTGCTGGAGCCGGGACACTATGAGGTAAGCTATCAGCTTTCCGGTTGGAAAGAAAAAACGGCAGAATGTGTGGAATAAAACCGCAGTTTTTTTCAAAAAATAAGAAGCGAGGTGAACGCTGCAATTTTGCAATGGGACAAAATGAGAAAATTGTTCCAATTATTATGAAAAGAATATAAATAAAAACAAATAATTTGGAAAATATACAAATTCATTTGTCTTATGAAAACGTTTATGGTACAATCTGACTAAGCGGTTACAAAAATGGAAGTGTGTTTTGGAGAAAATGAAACAAGACACAGATCCGAGGGTCCGACAAAAAGAGGCGGCAGAAAGGGACAGGATATGAAGAAGTGGACGGGGATGATTACCAATCTCACAATGTTGACACAATTCGGACTGTCCCTTGTGACGCCTCTTTTTCTTTGTCTGGCACTTTGCTGGTGGCTTTGCGACCGCTTTTCGGTTGGAACATGGATTTATCTGATCGGCTTTTTTTTCGGCATCGGAGGCGGTGCCGTGACAGCCTGGAAATTCGGGCAGAGCGTTCTGCAGCATCAGAAACGCATCGAGACGGAGCCGGACGGAAAAAAGAAGAAAAAGCGGGTGTCTTTCAACCGACATATTTAGAACGTGTCTGAAAAAGTTTTCACAGTTGACGAAGATCAAGTGGCAGAGAAAAGATTTCAGACTGATTTTAAGGGGAAAATCCCTTAGAAAGGAAACAAGGCGATATGAGCAATTTCGGAGACAAGGTCCAACCGGCCGTAAAAAAGGAGACGAAAAATGTTGCCATCTATACTGTTGTCGGCGTGGTTGTGATGTGGGTCGGGTTTCTGATCCTGCACCTGATCTGGCCGGAAAAAATCCCATTTGACTATCGGGTGATCCTCGGGGGAATCGGAGGCGGTGCCGTTGCGGTGCTGAACTTTTTCCTGATGGGCATGGCAGTACAAAAAGCAGTGTCCGAGACAGACGAGGCGGGAGCAAAACGGCGGATGCAGGCAAGCTATTCGCAGAGAAACCTGATGCAGATGCTCTGGGCAATTCTGGCGATTGTGCTTCCATGCTTCCAGTTTGCCGCAGGAATCCTGCCGCTTTTAATTCCGGGAACGGCCATCAAGCTGATGGGCATAAAAAACAGCATAAAGCGTTGAACCTGATCTCAGGCGAAAGCCGCAAAGACGGGACGGCGTTTTTAAACCGAAACAGCGAAGCAGCGATTCGGTTATGAGCAAGCAGCGAAGCGGATTGTGAAGATCCGCTTTGACAAAAGGTTCAAATTTTTTATTTTATTTCATACAGAGGAGGTGAGAAAAGAGAATGGAGGTTGATATCTCCGGTGCAAAAGTCTTTTTTACGATCCCGATCGATTTTCCGCTGTTCGGGAAAATTCAGATCAGCGAAACGCTGGTGGTAAGCTGGATTGTAATGGCACTCATTACCGGACTTTGCATCTGGCTCACAAGAGATTTGAAGATACGGAACATCTCCAAACGCCAGGCGGTGGCAGAAATGATTGTGGAGACCGCAAATAAATTCGTCATCGGCAACATGGGAGAAAAATTCCGCTATCTGATTCCTTTTGTGTCGGCGCTTTTCGCGACCAGCGTTGTCTCGAACCTGATCAGCCTGATCGGACTTCGAAGTCCGACAGCAGATCTTTCTACCGAGGCGGCCTGGGCTGTTGTGGTTTTCATCATGATCACCACACAGAAGATCAAAACCAACGGTTTTGGCGGATATCTGAAAGGATTCACGACTCCGATTGCGGTTATGACACCGTTTAACGTTTTGTCGGAGCTCGCAACGCCGATCAGTATGGCGTGCCGTCACTTTGGAAACATTCTTTCCGGCGTTGTCATCAATGCCCTGATCTACGGATCTCTGGCACTGGCAAGCGGAAAGCTGCTGGGACTGCTTCCCGGCGTGCTCGGAAGAACCCTTTCACAGATCCCGATTCTGGACGTCGGTGTTCCGGCTGTTCTGTCGGTCTATTTTGACTGGTTCTCCGGCGTGATGCAGGCCTTTATTTTCTGTATGCTGACTGTCATGTACATTGCGAATGCAGCAGAGGAAGGCTAAAGAGATTAAAAAAAGAGGTTTACAAAAAGAAAATACAGGAGGAAAACAAGATGGATTTTCAGATTTTAGCAAAAGGTATCGCTCTCGCAGGATGCGCAATCGGCGCAGGATGCTCCCTGATCGCAGGTATCGGACCTGGTATCGGTGAAGGTAACGCCGTAGCAAAGGCACTTGAGGCAATCGGACGTCAGCCGGAATGCAAAGGTGATGTAACAAGTACGATGCTTCTTGGATGCGCGATCGCAGAGACCACCGGTATTTACGGTTTCGTAACCGGCCTGCTTCTGATCTTCGTAGCACCGGGAATGTTCATGAACTTCCTGAAATAGTTGCAAGGAGTAAATGATTGCTAGGAGGAAAGAAACTATGCAGGTTCAGGAACTGGTAGGAATTGTCCCCTGGACTTTTATCGCACAGATCTGCAACCTTTTCATCCAGATGTATCTGATCAAACGGTTCCTTTTCAAACCGATCAATGAGATGCTGGAAAAACGGCGTGCGGCAGCCGATGCGGAGATTACAGACGCAGAGGCGGCAAAAAAAGAAGCCAACGCCATCAAAGAGGAATATGAGCAGAATATGCAGGAGGCCAAGGCAAAGGCCAACGAGATTCTCGAAAGCGCCAGAAAGACAGCGACGCTGCAGAGCGAGAAAATCGTAAAAGAGGCTTCCGAACAGGCAGCTGCCCTGAAAAACAAGGCAGAAAAAGAGATTGCCCAGGAGAAAAAGAAAGCGGTCAATGAAGTCAAAGGCGAGATCGGCGGTATTGCCATGGATATTGCCGGAAAGGTCATTGAACGTGAGATTAATGAAAAAGACCATGAGAAGCTGATAGATGAATTTATATCGAATGTAGGTGAAGCATCATGACAGAAACTGCCAGAGTATACGGTGGGAGCCTGTATGAGCTGGCCCAGGAGGAGCATCTCGAAGAGGAAATCCTTTCCGAGATGAAGGAGATCCGAGCTCTGTTCCGGGAAAATCCGGAGTATCCGCGCCTTTTATCGGAGCCTTCGATTCCGCGAAAAGAGCGGATCGGGCTGATCGACGCGGCATTTGGCAGCCAGGCGGAACCGTATTTGGTCAATTTTATCAAACTGCTGTGTGAAAAAAATCTTCTCCGGGAATTCGGCGGATGCCAGGAAGCGTTTCAGCGCAGATACTTTGCGGCGCACAACATTGCCGAGGCAGTTGTGACGAGTGCAGCATCCCTGTCGAAGGAACAGGAAGAGCTTCTGAAGAAAAAACTGGAAACAATGAGCGGAAAAACGGTCGTGATGGAACTGAAAACCGATCCGTCCGTTCTGGCGGGTGTCCGCGTGGAGCTCGACGGAAAGCTGTTTGACGGAACCGTAAAGGGACGTTTGGCCGAGCTTTCCAGAAGAATCAGCGATACAGTGGTGTAGGAGGAAAAAATGCAACTGAAACCAGAAGAAATATCCAAGGTCATCCGCAGCCAGATCAAATATTATGAAAATGCGATCCGGCAGGATGAGACAGGCACCGTTCTGATGGTCGGAGACGGAATCGCGAGAGCCAGCGGTCTTTCGAACTGCATGGCAGGCGAGCTGCTGGAGTTCGAGGATGGAAGCTATGGAATGGCACAGAACCTCGAGGAAAACAGCGTATCTGTCGTTTTATTTGGTTCCGGCGAGAACATCAGCGAGGGACAGCTTGTAAAAAGAACGGGAAAGGTTGTTTCGGTTCCGGTCGGAGAAGGCATGATCGGACGCGTTGTCAACGCGCTCGGCCAGCCAATCGACGGCGCAGGCCCGATTACGGCAGCAGAGTACCGTCCGATTGAAAGCCCGGCACCGGGCATCTGTGAGAGAAAAGGTGTTAATCAGCCGCTGCAGACCGGTATTAAAGCGATCGATTCCATGGTTCCGATCGGAAGAGGTCAGCGAGAGCTGATCATCGGAGACCGTCAGACCGGAAAGACAACGATCGCAACCGATACCATTCTGAACCAGAAAGGCAAGGATGTGATCTGTATCTACGTTGCCATCGGACAGAAACGTTCGACAGTAGCGTCCTTAGTAGAAAATCTTGAGAAGAACGGCGCAATGGCGTACACCATCGTCGTGGCAGCGACGGCATCCGAAGCGAGCCCGCTGCAGTATATCGTACCGTATTCCGGCTGTGCCATGGGCGAGTACTTTATGTATCAGGGAAAAGATGTGCTGATCATTTATGATGACTTAAGTAAGCACGCGGTTGCATACCGTGCACTCTCACTGCTGATCCGCCGTCCGCCGGGACGTGAGGCTTATCCGGGAGATGTTTTCTATCTCCATTCCAGACTTCTGGAGCGTGCCGCAAAGCTGGACGATGAACACGGCGGCGGATCCATGACGGCCCTGCCGATCATTGAGACCCAGGCAGGCGATATTTCCGCCTATATTCCGACGAACGTCATCTCCATCACAGACGGCCAGATTTTCCTTGAGACAGAGCTGTTCCACTCGGGCGTTATGCCGGCGGTAAACCCTGGCGTATCTGTATCCCGTGTCGGTGGAAATGCGCAGATTAAGGCGATGAAGAAGGTAGCCGGAACTCTGAAACTGATCTATTCCCAGTACCGCGAGCTGGCAAGCTTTGCACAGTTCGGATCCGACCTGGATGCCGATACAAAGGCGCGTCTGGAGCAGGGTGTGCGTATCGTGGAAGTATTAAAACAGAACCAGAATGCACCGGTTCCGGTAGAAAAACAGGTGGCCATTCTTTATGCGGTAACGAAAGGACTTCTGTCAAAGGTTGCAGCTGAGGATGTCCGTGCCTATGAGGACGGACTGTATACCTGGCTTGATACCGATGCAGAGGGTGCTGCCGTGATGCAGGAGATTTCCGCAACCGGAAAACTCGAGGCAGATACCGAAGAGAAGCTGAAAAGTGCACTCGAATCGTATACCGAAAACTTTATCAATACAAGACCTGCAAAATAAGGAAAGAAGGAGGAGCCTATGGCTGCAAACATGAAAGCCGTAAAGCTGCGGATCAAAAGTGTCGAAAGCACGATGCAGATTACCAAGGCGATGGAACTTGTAGCGTCCTCCAAGCTGCGAAAAGCGAAGGAGCGGGCTGATACCTGCCGTCCGTATTTTCAGGAGCTGTACCGCACTTTGCAGGATATTGCAAAAGGAAACACGGAATTTTATTCCATTTATGCAAAAGAGGCAAAAAACGAGAAATGCTGCTACGTTCTGGTTGCCGGAGACCGCGGCCTTGCGGGCGGATACAACGCCAATCTGTTCCGATGCTTTGAGGCAGATGCCAAAGGAAAAGAGATCTGCGTGGTTCCGGTCGGTAAAAAGGCAGTGGAGTATGCAAAATCCCGGAAGCTGGACATTCTGACGGACAGCTTTGCCGAGATCGCAAATCTTTCCGTGGCAGACAGCTTTGAGATCGCGCGCGCACTGTGCCGTGAGTTCCGGAAAGGGACTTTCGGACATGTGGAGCTTTGTTACACAAAATTCGTGTCGATGCTGTCGCAGATGCCGGTTTCCGTGCCGATCCTGCCTCTGATTGACATTGCAAAAGAGGACGGAGAGGATCCGGAAACGAAAAAAATCCGGAATCTGATCCTGTATGAGCCAAACGGTGTCGAGGTATTTGAAGCGATTGTGCCGGAATACTTAGGCGGCCTGATCTACGGCGGTATCTGTGAGAGTGTGGCAAGTGAGCTTGCGGCACGCCGTACCGCAATGGAGGCGGCAACGGGAAATGCAGAGGAGATGATTGAACAGCTCAATCTGTATTACAACCGTGCCCGTCAGGCAAGCATTACGCAGGAGATCACGGAGATCGTCGGCGGTGCGGAAGGCGTGTAAGCGTGGAAACAAGAAAAGTGAGGAGAAGTCGTTAAATGAGTGAAAAACACATTGGCGAGGTTGTGCAGGTAACGGGTCCTGTTCTGGACATCCGTTTTCCGGAAGGAGAGCTGCCGGCACTTCTGAATGCCATCGAGATAGACAACCACGGCGAGAAGCTGGTTGTGGAAGTGGCGCAGCAGACGGGCGACAACATGGTTCGCTGCATTGCCATGAAGTCCACAGACGGACTTGTCCGCGGAACGAAAGCAGTCGACACGGGCGGCCCGATCGCCGTTCCGGTCGGAGAGGAGTGCTTAGGCCGCGTGTTCAACCTGCTCGGTGAGACCGTAGACAATAAGCCGGCACCGGAAACAGCAGAAAAATGGCCGATCCACCGCGATCCGCCGTCCTATGAGGAACAGGTTCCGGCAACGGAAATCCTCGAAACCGGAATCAAGGTCGTTGACCTGATCTGCCCGTATGCCAAGGGCGGAAAAATCGGTCTGTTCGGCGGTGCCGGCGTTGGAAAAACAGTCCTTATCATGGAGCTGATCCACAACGTGGCAACGGCACACGGCGGACTTTCCGTTTTCACCGGTGTCGGAGAGCGTACCCGTGAAGGAAATGACCTTTACAACGAGATGAAAGAGAGCGGTGTTATCGACAAAACAGCACTGGTCTATGGACAGATGAACGAGCCGCCGGGAGCGCGTATGCGTGTCGGACTTTCCGGCCTTACCATGGCAGAATACTTCCGTGATGTGAAAAATCAGGATGTGCTGCTGTTCATCGATAATATTTTCCGATTTACGCAGGCAGGTTCCGAGGTTTCGGCTCTGCTTGGCCGTATGCCGTCCGCAGTAGGATACCAGCCGACGCTGGCAACCGAGATGGGCGCACTGCAGGAGCGTATTACTTCCACAAGAAAGGGATCCATCACATCGGTACAGGCTGTTTACGTGCCGGCCGATGACCTGACCGACCCGGCTCCGGCAACAACGTTTACCCATCTGGATGCCACGACGGTACTTTCCCGTGAAATCTCCAGCCAGGGTATTTACCCGGCTGTTGATCCGCTCGATTCTACCAGCCGTATCCTGACACCAGAAATCGTAGGCCATGAGCACTATGAGGTAGCACGTGCCGTACAGCAGGTGCTGCAGAGATACAAAGAGCTGCAGGATATCATCGCCATCATGGGTATGGATGAGCTGTCCGAGGAGGATAAGCTGACGGTCAGCCGTGCCCGTAAGGTACAGCGTTTCCTGTCCCAGAGCTTCTCGGTAGCGGAGCAGTTTACCGGTATGGAAGGAAAATACGTGCCGTTAAAAGAAACCCTGCGCGGATTCCGCATGATCCTCGACGGCGAGTGCGACGATCTTCCGGAGAGCTGCTTCCTGTTTGCAGGTACCATCGACGAGGTATTTGAAAAAGCAAAAGCACTGAATCAGTAAAGGAGGAATGACGTATGAGTACATTTCCTTTACGTGTCGGCACGCCGGACGGCCTTCTCTATGAAGGCGATGTAGCGCGTGTTGTCTGCAGAACCATCAGCGGCGACCTGGCAATTCTGCCTGGGCACTGCAATTACTGCACTGCACTCGGTATGGGCGAGGCGCATATTGTGCTGGAGGACGGAACGAGAAGAAATGCCGCCTGCATCGGCGGAATGCTTTCCATGATGAACGGGGTCTGCCGTGTCCTGGCAACGACCTGGGAGTGGGAAGAGGATATTGATGCAGAGCGCGCCGAGGCTGCCAAACACAGGGCCGAGCAGGCGCTGGCAAACGGCGGTCTGACAGACAAAGAATACCGTATTGCCGAAGCCAAGCTGCAGCGTGCGCTGGTGCGGTTGAGTGTAAAAGAATAAAAAAACAAAAAAAGCCTTCGCCGAATCTGGGAAAATCCGATCGTCGAAGACTTTTTTAACCGAATCAAGTAAGTCCCCTGCTTCCATTGCGAAAAGCAATAAGCAGTGGGTGGGGACTTGCTTGTATCAGGAGGAGTGCAAGCTCCTTCTGATAAGCTGCGGAGCAGCTATTCGGTTATGAGCAAGTAGCGAAGCGGATTGCGAATATCCGCTTGACTTTTAGAACGTGTTTTTAAAGAGCAAAAATTCCGCAGATTAAAAATCCCGCTACGGCGAGAGCAGCACTGATCAGGACGTAAGGAAACTGCGACACGGCATGTGACATATTGTCAATCTCGCAGGTCGCGGAGGAAAGAACCGTTGCGTCGGAATAGAAGCATGCATGGCTTCCGAAAACACCACCGGATACGACAGCGCCAAGCGCCAGAAGTACATTAGCATCAAGGGCGATGGCAAGCGGAACAACGATGGAAACGGCTACGGCCTCAATTCCCCAGAAAGAGCTGGTGACAAAGGTCAGAACTGCAATGACAACAAAAATAATAGCTGCCAGTGTTTTGGCATTCATATACGGAACACACAGGTTGATGACGTATTCCGAGAGTCCCATTTCGCCGCAGGCAGTCTTGATCATAAAGGATGCAAGAAGAATGGCGAGAACCGGAAGAATATCTGCAAAGCCGGCAAAGAACAGTTCCACGTACCGCGTAAAGGTCATTTTTTTCCGCGGAAGATAAAGAATCATACAGGAAGCAAGAGCAAGAATAATCGCCTGCATCATATCCTGTGTGGCTACTGTCACACCGATCAGAATTCCGATGGGGATCAGAAAATCCAGTATATTTCCGGCATTGGTATTTTCGGGCGGGTAATCAACGCTCATTCCGGCCATGGCAATGTCAACGGAAGGGGCATTGTGCATTTTTGGATGCTCCGGTGTCTTCTCTTTCTTTTCCAGATCGGTATAGGCATCTTTCATTTTTCCGAGCTTTGGCATCAGTTTGCAGGCAAACAGAATGACAACCAGAAGTGCAGCCATGGGATAAAACATATAAGGAAGCACTTTTAAGTAAACACTCATACCGGTGGAAAAGCCCATATTGAGAATGTCCGGTTCCTGAATAAAAACACCGGAATAAAAAACTACCCAGGTGGAAAAGGGAATCAGTGCGCAGACAGGTGCACCGGTTGAGTCAATGATATAGGCAAGGGCCTGGCGTGGGACTTTTCGTTTATCACAGACATCCTTCATACAGGTTCCAACGGTCATGATGTTGAGATAATCATCGACAAAAATAATGATTCCGAGAAATACCGACATCATCATGGTGATCCGTTCATTTTTACAGAAGCGGCTTAACAGGTTGGAAAAACCAAGTGTTCCTTTTGCCTCGCGGAGCAGGAAGATGAAGCCTCCGAACAGTCCGCAGAGAAGAAGAATATACTGGTTATCTGCGTTGCTGATCTCCGAAAGCAGCAGATCACACCAGGGTCCGATAAAAGCCGCTTTGTACATGATGAGATAGGCAACCAGGGTTCCGAAAATCAGAGCTTCGAAAGATTTTTTCGTTTTTAATGCAAAAATCAGCATCGCCGCAGGCGGCAGCAGACATAAAACTCCATATTGCATAGCGGTTCTCCTTTGTAGTTAGAATATGTGATGCAGCGCACCGCTGTAGGAAGAGTTACAACAGGAAGAGACAGAGCTTTACTGTTTCGTCATGATACGGTAGGTTTCCGGCCGTCGATCACGGAAAAGCCCCCAGGAAAAACGTTCTTCGCGCAGGGCATCCAGATCGAAGGAGGCGTACAGGATTTCCTCGGTATCTCTTCCGGCAGATGCCACAAGTTCACCGGTTGCATCGGCAATAAAGGAAGAGCCGTAGAAAGTAAGAGAAGAGGACTGGCCGCCATTTTCTTCACAGGGCGTTACGGTTTCGGTAC